>MDSV01186097.1_pt1 | contig 62066 bp, 59 predicted proteins | sample 810851 | NCBI WGS metagenome assembly MDSV01 (sample SAMN05326640, study PRJNA326480) | marine metagenome | isolation source: seawater | place: Atlantic Ocean: North East | collected 2012
CCATTGGGTGATGAAGAAATTGCGGGTGTGCGCCAGGCATTAAATTGGCCGCATGCACCATTTGAAATTCCTAGTGAGGTATTGGAAGCATGGCGCGCAGTAGGTAAATTTCATGTTCAAGAAGCAGAAGATTGGCAAGCACATTTTGATGCTTTAGCAAAGGATAAGCAGGATCAATTTAAGGGTGTGTTGCAGCCTGCGTTAGATGACGTGATATCGCAACTTAAAAAAGCTTATGCCGAGGATAAGCCAGGCTGGGCAACGCGTAAAACATCGGGTGAGGTGCTTAAGGCACTCACACAAAAAATACCAGCGCTGATTGGTGGAAGTGCGGATTTGACCGGTTCTAACCTTACCAAAACAGACTCTACCAAACCTGTTTCGGCGACTGATTTTTCGGGTAGTTATATTTATTACGGTATTCGTGAACACGCCATGGCATCTATCATGAATGGTTTGGCACTTTATGGTGGTTTTGTACCCTATGGTGGTACGTTCTTGGTTTTTTCTGATTATTGTCGTCCTTCTATTCGTTTGGCGGCTTTGATGCAGCAACAGGCGGTTTATGTATTTACCCATGATTCGATTGGTTTGGGTGAAGATGGTCCTACTCATCAGCCGGTGGAGCATTTGGCGGCGCTGCGTGCAATTCCTAATCTTAATGTATTTAGACCAGCAGATGCGATTGAGGTTGCGGAGTGTTGGCAGTTAGCATTACAAGATACGAATACGCCGTCAGTATTAGCCCTTACACGTCAGGGAGTGCCCGCATTTCGTGAGTTGGATAGTGAAAATAAATCTGCGCGTGGTGCGTATATTTTGCGAGAAGCGCAAGGTGATCTTGAGGTTACTATTTTTGCATCTGGCTCTGAGGTGTCCATTGCTATGGATGCGGCGGATCAACTTCAGGATAAGGGAGTTGGGGTGCGTGTGGTATCTGTACCATGTTTTGAGAAATTTAAAGAGCAAGATGCTGATTACCGAGTGCAATTTATGTGTAACGGCAGTGTGAAGGTGGCTATTGAGGCTGCGATTAAACAAGGTTGGGAGCCATTTATTGGTCCTCATGGTATTTTTGTTGGTATGGATGGATTTGGTGCTTCAGCACCGGCCGAAGACTTATATAAGCATTTTGGTATTACCGCACAGAATGTGGTGACTAAGGTAACTGATAAATTAAACGCTAAGAAAGAACAGGGATAAAGTATGACTCGTATTGCCGTTAATGGACTTGGACGAATTGGAAGATGTTTAGTAAGAGCTATCCGTGAAGGTGGTTATGATAATATTGAGTTAGTGGCGGTTAACGGGCCAGCTCCTACCCAAACACATCAGCATTTACTTTCCTATGATTCGATTCATGGTTTTTTTGATGGTGTGACGATTACGGGTGAGGATGAGCTTACCATTGACGGTATGGGAAGCGTGAAAGTATTTCATGAGCGTGACCCATTAAATCTTCCGTGGAAAGATTTAGGCGTTGATGTGGTGATGGAATGTACGGGTATTTTTAAAAAACGTGATGATGCTGCCAAGCACTTAGAAGCTGGTGCAAAACGTGTGCTTATTTCTGCGCCGGCTCCTGATCCAGATAACACGATTGTTCATGGTGTGAATAACGATACACTGACTGCAGATCATCAGGTGATTTCGGTAGGATCCTGTACTACCAATTGCTTAGCTCCAGTTGCTAAAGTATTGCATGATAATATCGGTGTTGAGCGTGGTTATATGACCACGATTCATGCATATACCAATGACCAGAATATTATTGATAATAGTCACAAAGATATGCGTCGTGCACGTGCTGCTGCGATGTCGATGATTCCAACTTCTACTGGTGCAGCCAAAGCCTTGGCATTGGTTATTCCTGAGCTTGAAGGTAAACTAGATGGCTCTGCGATGCGTGTACCTACAGCCAATGTATCCTGTGTGGATTTAGCATTTACCGCAAGCAGAGAAACAACCGCAGATGAAATTCACGAACTCATGAGAGCTGCAGCAAGTGGCCCCATGAAAGGTGTGTTGGCAGTGAGTGATCTGCCGCTTGTCTCGATTGATTATAATCATAACCCACATAGCTCCATTTTTGATACCACCGGTACCAAGGTGATTGACGGTAAGTTTGTCCGTGTGATGGCTTGGTATGACAATGAATGGGGTTTTTCCAACCGCATGTTAGATTTGGTGGCTGGGTGAGCGTTAGTCTAATTTATAGTGAAGTGTATTGTGCGGTGTAATGCGCAACGCGCATTTTATTTTATTGTTTATGTCCAAATCTTTAAGTCGTTATCTATTATTGGGGATATCTACATAAATGGCATGTAGATATCATGATGGATGGGTATTTTTTTGTTTGAAAGCTAATTCTTAATCTATTAAGGTTGGTTTGCTTTTTAATTAAAAAATTAAGGATAAGTTGTTATGGCAGCATACGAAGAAGGCAATAAATGGACTATTACCCTAGCAGGAAACGATTACTCTAACGATTACTCTAGCGATCAATATTCTGAAGATGTAAGTAATACTAAAATTACAGTAACTCATGGTGATATTGCTGGTTTTGAATTAGTAATTACAAAAATGGCGAGTCAGCAGCATAGGTTACGTGTAGATGAAGAAGAATTTGTTGTTAATTTAACGTACCAAGATGCTGTTGCTGCAACACTGAGCGGTATATTAAAAAATGCAAACGGTGATAAAGAGGTTGTAATTGACAAAGGTACCGTTGCAGGGATTATAGAATGTATGAAAATGCAAAGGATGGAAACACATCTTAGTGGTGGATTGAATGTAGTTTCTGCACTTCCTCCTGCTATAATGGCTAAATAATTCTTTTACCTTGCCTCAGCGCGAGCTTTATGGAATAAACACGCCATAGAGTCGATTGCTTTTGAAGGTTAGTTTTATGACATTAGTGTTAAAGACATTACAAGAATGTGGTTCACTTAACAATAAGGCTGTGTTGCTGCGGGTTGATCTTAATGTGCCAATGCATCATGGACGAGTAGAAGATGCCACGCGTATTGAAAAACTGAAGCCTACTTTTGACTATTTATTAGATCAAGGTGCCAAAATTATTGTGGTTTCGCATTTTGGACGCCCAAAAGGGGAGTTTGATCGGGATCTGTCTTTGGCTCCTATTGCAGATGTGTTAGCAGATGTATTAAACCATGAAGTGAAATTTGCCGTTGATTGCATTGGTGATGCTGCCAAAGAGGCGGTTGACGGTTTAGAGTCAGGGGATATTTTGCTTCTAGAGAATGTAAGGTTTCATGGCGGTGAGAAAGCTAATGACCCTGAATTTTCTAAGGAGCTTGCTTCGTATGCGGATGTTTTTGTGAATGATACATTTTCATGCTCGCATCGTGCCCATGCGTCAATTGTAGGGGTAGCAGAGCATTTGCCTTCTGCGGCGGGGCTTTTGCTGCAAGAGGAGATTTCTTCGATTGAGTCGGTTTTAGATAACCCAAAAACACCCATGACCGTTATTACCGGTGGTGCGAAGGTTTCGACTAAGTTGGCGCTATTGCAAAACCTCATGAAAAAGGCAGATCATTTGGTGATTGGTGGTGCCATGGCGAATACTTTCTTAAAAGCCAAAGGTCATCCAATTGGGGTGTCATTATACGAGCCAGAGCTGGTGGATAAAGCCAGGGAAATTTTGGAGCAAAGCAAAAAATGCGATTGTAACATTATTCTTCCCAGTCAGGTGGTGGTTGCATCTAAATTAGAGCAGCGTGCTGAAAATAGTATATGCGATGTGGATGATGTTCCCAATGATGGTATGATCTTGGATATTGGTCCAATGGCTGTTCAAGCGATTGAAGCAGTGTTAGCATCTTCCAGTACGGTGGTGTGGAATGGTCCGATGGGAGCATTTGAATATAAGCCGTTTGATGCTGCTAGTGTGGCTATTGCTAGGTCAATTGCCTATTTAACAGGTAAGGGTAAAATTACATCTCTTGCTGGTGGTGGTGATGTGGTTGCAACCATTAAAAGTTCAGGATTGGCGGCACATTTCAGCTATATATCTACCGCAGGTGGGGCATTTTTAGAGTGGCTTGAAGGTAAAGAGTTGCCCGGTGTTGCAGTGCTTGTAAGTAAAGAAGGTGCAGATGCTAAAAAAGTGGTGAATTCCTAATTGTACTAAATATTTTTGTGGAATTGATAATTATACATAACTGACTTGCATAATAGCGTGTAAGCGAGTATATTGCGTCGCCTTATTAATTCTATTCCTGCAAGGGGACGCTATGTCTGAAGTCAAGCTTTCCAAGGTTGAAACCATTAAAGAAGAGAGTCAAGCTCTGCGCGGTAACGTTGCTGCAGAGATGGCGGATGAAAATCCGTATGTTTCGGATGCTTCATATGAGTTATTGAAATTTCATGGTTCATACCAAGGGTATAATCGTGATACTGCTACAGAGCGTAAGAAAGCTGGCCTAGAAAAAGAATGGGAGTTTATGCTGCGCATGAAATGTCCTGCTGGTAAGTTGACTGCTAAGCAGTATTTGGCGTTAGAAGTTATTGCCAAAAATTATGCCAATGACACACTGAGAATTACAACGCGTCAAACATTTCAGTTTCACTGCATCATTAAAGAGAATCTCAAGAAACATATTAAAGCAATTAATGAACTCATGATTACAACGCTTGGTGGTTGTGGTGATGTGGTTCGTAATGTCATGTGTACAGCAGCTCCATATAAAGATGCTAAGCACCAAAAGCTAATGGAAGATACCTTCAAGGTAAATGATTACACCATGCCAAAAACCAAGGCATTTGATGCATTGTGGATTAATGATGACGGGGATGTCACGCAAGCATCTAAAGACGAAGAAGAAGATTTATACGGCAAAACCTATTTGCCACGTAAATTTAAGATTGGCTTGGCTACTCCAGAAGATAACAGCATTGATGTGCTAACGCATGATTTGGGTATTGTACTTATTTATGAAGGCGATGAGTTGTTGGGATATAACCTTTACTTGGGTGGTGGTTTGGGTATGACCCATAATAAAGCAGCTACTTACCCACGCATTGCATCACCCATTGCCTTTGTGGAACCAGAAAATTTACTCAAAGGTGTTAAGGCTGTAGTAGAGCTGCAGCGTGATCATGGTGACAGAACCAATCGCAAGCATGCAAGGCTTAAATATGTGGTTGAAGAAAACGGTATTGATTGGACCAAAGAGACTTTTGCAAACTATTACGATGGCACGTACCATGAAGCAAAGCCGGTAGAAAAATTTGAAGTTGCTGACCATATGGGGTGGCATCAGCAAGGTGATGGTAAATGGTTTTTGGGTATTGTGGTTGATAGTGGCCGAATAGAAGATAATGAAAACTATACTATCAAAACCGCATTGCATGACATTATTGCAAAATATGAGATGGATATTCGGTTAACAGCTGACCAAAATATTATTCTTTGTGATATTGATGAGGCTGATAAAGGCGATATTGAAGCAACGTTAAAGCAGCATGGTGTGGTGTTGCGTGAAGATATGAGCGATGCGCATCGTTTCTTTCTTGCATGTGTGGCTATGCCTACCTGTGGTAAAGCACTTGCAGAGGCAGAACGTGTGGCTGTTCCTATGATCAAGCAATTTGAAGCATTAATGGAAAAACACGGGGTAGAAAAAGATAAAATTGCTATTCGGGTGACAGGTTGCCCGAATGGATGTGCCCGACCATTTGTTGGCGATATTGGTATTGTGGGGCGTACTCCCGATCATTATGCACTTTATATTGGTGGCGATTTTGAAGGTACTCGGTTAAATACAAAAATATTTGATCGTGTGCCATATGATCACTTGAAAGACGTTTTTGATCCAATGTTTGCACGTTATGCATCGCAAAAACAAGAACAAGAAGGTTTTGGTGATTTTGCAAAACGCATTGGTCCTGAGGTGCTTGCCAAAGAGGTAGAGGCATTACTTGGTGATGAACATAAATGGGCAAAGGCAGTTTAAGATAGATGTTACCCATTGCACTGGATTTGTCGCGTTTAACAATTGTACTGGTTGGTACCGCAGAAGGTCTGGCCAAAAGGCAGGATCAATTGCTGCGCCAAGGTGCAACCGATTTGCATGTATTTTCGTATCCTGATTTTCCAAGTGATGAACTGCTTGAGCGTACCAAGCTAATTTTGGGTGTGGATTTGGATGAACATGGTAATGCTAGGCTTGCAGATGTTGCAAAGCATCATAATATTATTCTTAACATAGAAGATGTTATGGAACATTGTGACTTTCATTACGCTAGTTTTATGCAGCGGGGTGATTTGTTCATTAGTGTCAATACATCCGGTAAAAGTCCTACACTTACGACTCGTATTAAAAATTATTTGGCCCAGATATTTGATGAGAAGTGGGAAGGGCGTTTAAATGAGATTGCTCAGCAGCGTTTGTCATGGCGATCGCAAGGGCTTGATTATAAACAAGTCATTCAAAAGAGTAATGCTTATATTGATGAAAGGGGGTGGTTGTCATGAGAAAAAACCAATTAAAAGGTAGAGATTTAGTAGAGTTGGCGGTTGCCGAATATGGCAACAAGTTGGTACTAATGTCTGCTTTTAATCCAGAAGATGTGATTATTTCATACTGGTTGTCTGAGATTGCACCAAATACCCCAATTTTATTTATTGATACTAAAAAGCATTTTCCTGAAACTTTGGCATATGTTGATCGAATCACTAAGCAATTAAAATTAACGAATGTTAAGATCTTAGAGCCTGATCCGCAGCTACTTATAAATAGTGATCCGGATGGTCATTTGTGGGAAGTGCAAGTAAATCGATGCTGCTGGCTTAGAAAGGTTGAGCCATTAGAGCGGGCTATTAAGGCGGGTGACTATAAAGCACTTATCACGGGACGTCGGCGTGGTCAAAATACAGACCGTATTGATGTGGAGTTTATCGAAAAAGACCCGCATGATCGCACTAAATATAATCCATTACTAGATTGGACACGTCTTGATAGAGATCAGTATATGATAGATCATGATTTGCCACATCATCCGTTATATCATTTGGGGTATTTGTCGATTGGTTGTGCGCCGTGTACTACGCCTGTTTACCGAGGTGAAGACGCGCGTGCAGGGCGTTGGCGCCATACAAGACTGACTAATGCTTCAGACGGTAAAACAGAATGTGGTCTTCACGTAGCTCAACATCAAGGATAATTTTTAGTTTTAAAGGTAATATATATGACAGATCAACATGAGCAGATGAGTCATTTGGATAAATTAGAGGCACAAAGTGTCTATATTTTCCGTGAGGCTTTTAATAAGATTCCAAAGCTGGGAATGTTTTGGTCGTTTGGTAAAGATTCCACGGTGATGATTCATTTGGCGCGTAAAGCGTTTTTTGGAAAAGTGCCATTTCCGCTCATTCATTGTGATACTGAGCTTGAGATGGATGAAGTATATGAGTATCGTGATCAATATGCCAAAGAATGGGGCATTGATCTTATTTCTGAAATTTGTCCACCCATTGAAACTACCGACCCTACCTTACCGCAGGCTGCAAGACTTGCTGCACGTAAGACCGGTGGTATTAAGCAAGTAATGAAGAAAATGCAATTTGGTGGTTTGTTTGCAGGAATTCGACGTGATGAAGAAGGTACCCGTGCAAAAGAGCGTTATTTTAGTCCGCGTGATGCTGAAAGCCAATGGGATGTAAAAGACCAACCACCTGAGTTTTGGGACCAATTTACGACCGATTTTCCTCCTGGAACGCATGTACGTATTCACCCGCTTCTGCATTGGACTGAGCTAGATGTCTGGCAATATGTGAAGCGTGAAAATATACCAATGGTGCCGCTTTATTATGCTAAGCCATATCATGAATTTGAGGGTAGGGATTTTGGTGGCAAAATGATGCGTTTTCGTTCATTGGGCGAAAAAGGCATTACATGGCCATTAGAAAGCAATGCAACAAATATCGATGAAGTCATCGAGGAACTTAAACTAACTAAAGTATCGGAGCGGTCTGGCCGTCCGATGGGAGCAGATGAAGATGAGTCAAGCTTTGAACGTCTCCGTGCAGACGGATATATGTAATTCACAAGATCAGGATACCGCTATGAGTGAAGAACGTGAGCAAATGAAGATTGTGATTGTAGGGCATGTGGATCATGGTAAGTCTACGCTTGTTGGGCGTTTGTTCCATGATACTGATTCGTTGCCTGATGGTAAATTTGAACAAATTCAAGCCATGTGCAAAAAACGTGGTATGCAATTTGAATGGTCATTCTTGATGGATGCACTACAGGCAGAACGGGATCAAGAAATCACCATCGATACAACTCAAATTTGGTTTAAGACCGAACAACGCAATTATGTGATTATTGATGCACCGGGTCATAAAGAATTCTTAAAAAACATGATCTCGGGTGCTGCAAGTTCAGAGGCAGCATTATTGATTATTGATGCCAATGAAGGGGTGAAAGAGCAGTCCAAGCGTCATGGTTATTTACTACATTTGCTTGGTGTGAACCAAATTGCGGTGGCAGTAAATAAAATGGATTTGGTTGGTTATTCACAAGAACGTTTTGATGAAATTGAAAAAGAATACCGTGCTTACTTAAAAGGTATTAATGTAGTACCTCAGCAGGTTATTCCAATTTCTGCACGTGAAGGTGATAATATTGCTAATCGTTCTGATTCTATGGATTGGTACAAAGGTCCGACTGTTGTTGAAGCATTAGATCAGTTTAAGCGTAAGCCAGAATCAATTGATTTACCACTTAGAATGCCTATCCAAGATGTATATCGTTTTGATGAGCATAAGCGTATTTTTGCGGGTCGTATTGAAAGTGGTCGCTTACAGGTTGGCGATACGCTTTTATTTTCTCCATCAAATAAAACCTCTACCATTGCATCCATCGAGTCTTGGCCTGAAGATGATGCGGTTAGCAATGCGTTTGCAGGTCAGTCGATTGGAGTGACATTGAGCGAACAAATTTTTGTTGAACGTGGTGAGATTGCAAGTCATATAGAACATGCTCCCATTTTAACCAATCTTTTTAGGGCACGATTATTCTGGTTAAATGATCGTCCGTTAGAAGAGGGTAGACGATTCACCTTGAAAGTGAATACTAGTGAATACCGGGTTGACGTACGTGAAATTGAACAGGTGGTCAGTACGGATGATTTATCTCACAATGAAGTCAAAACGGTTCAGAAGAATGATGTAGCTGAAGTTGTCTTCAAGGTACGAGGGTTAGCAGCTTTTGATGAGTTTGAAAAAAATGCGACTACCGGTAGATTCATGCTTATGGATGGCTACCAAGTAGTGGGTGGTGGTATTATTTCAATGGAAGGTTTTGCTGATCAGCGTGTAGCGGGTACACATCATGGTGAAGCAATTAATGAAGATATTATTTCACCTGCACGCCGTGCGATGGCCAACGGTCATTTGGGCGGGGTATTATGGTTCTCCGGTTTATACGCATCGGGTAAGTCAACATTGGCATTTGAGCTTGAAAAGCGTTTATTTGCTAAAGGGTACCAAGTATATGTACTCGATGGTGATAATTTACGTCAGGGATTAAGCCAAGAGCTTGGTTTTACAAAGCAGGAACGTTCTGAACATTTGCGCCGTGTAAGTGAGCTGGCATCGAACCTTGCTAAGGCTGGTATTATTGTGATTGTTGCAACCATTAGTCCGTATGCTGAAGATCGTAGAAGGGCGCGTAATGTAGTTCATGATAATTTCCACAGCGTTTATATCAATACAGATCTTAAGACATGTAAACAGCGTGACCAGCAAGGGCTGTATGCCAACAAAGAGATCAAAAACATGACTGGTGTGGATGATCCTTTTGAGGAACCAGAAAATGCTGACCTGGAAATTGATAATGCTAGCCGTTCTATTATCGAGAATGTGGATGCACTTGAAATATATGTAGAAGATAATCTTGTACGTCCAGTGAAGCAGGGTTTGTTCCAAACAGAATATGGTGCTGGTATTTAACACCAACCAATAACGTTAACATTAATAGATGAAATTATATGACCAGTTTAGGATTTGGGCTAAGTTTTGAGCAGCTTTATCACCGCGATGGATTGGTAGATACAGATGCTGCCTTTGTAGAATTTGTTAAAGACGCAGATGTTGAGCTATATAATCGGTTTGTAGAATTGCGAGCCAAGCCAGATAGTGTGGATAAAAAAGACCATTCTAACGTGCTGATTGACCTAGCACCGTATTTAGAGGATTTTTTAGCAAAACTATTTGGTATCGAAAAAGAGGCCAAAGCATTAGCAAAAACACATCATGAACTTGCAAATGTCTATAGTTGTAAGCGTTTATTTGTTCAGCGTCAGGCTGTCAAGAAGGTTAAGGAGGCGGAAGCCATTACCTTAGATGGTGAGAAATTGGCAACACAGCTTGAAAAACGCTTTGGTGAAGCGCTTACTGAGAAGTCTTTCTCTGCACATATAAATGCATGGTTAGAAGATAAAGATAACCATGAAGAAGAGCTGGTGTTGGCGTCTCAATATGCTTCGTGGGCGGTATTTAGTAAAGCAGGTAAAGAAAAGCATCAGTTAGGTGTGTTATTTAAGGTACCTAATAAGCTAGATTTTTTTAATTTGGTGCCAGTAGAGGTTGAGGTAGTCAATGGTGTTACCATTAAAAAATTGGACGAACATCACTTGCGTTACCGTGATGGTTTTAATCTTACCGACGATGGCGGTAGCCTAGAACAAGTACTCGATGATGCAAATTATTGTATTTATTGTCATAATCAAGGTAAGGATTCTTGTTCTACCGGATTAAAAGATAAAGAAGGTAATTATAAGCGGACCGTGCATAATGTTGGTCAAGCTGGTTGCCCATTGGAAGAAAAAATTTCAGAAATGAATACGTTAAAGGCCAGAGGTGTGTCCTTGGGAGCATTGGCGGTGGTTGCCGTTGATAACCCTTTATGTGCGGCTACCGGACATCGTATTTGTAATGATTGCATGAAGGGCTGTATTTACCAAAAACAGGATCCGGTGAATATTCCACGGACAGAGACGGGTGTGCTTACCGATGTGCTAAAGCTTCCTTATGGTTTTGAGATTTATTCGTTACTTACGCGTTGGAACCCGCTCAATATAGATCGACCATTGCCCAAAAAAGATAGTGGTTATAAAGTATTGGTGGCAGGTCTTGGGCCGGCTGGGTTTAATTTGTCTCATCACCTGCTTAATGACGGTCATACGGTGGTAGCAATTGATGGTTTGAAAATTGAGCCATTGCCAGCTAGCGTTAGCGGTGTTTCATTAAATGGTGAACGCAGTGCATTTGAACCAATTAAAGATATTGATGCTATTTTTGAGTCATTAGACGAACGCGTACTTGCGGGTTTTGGTGGGGTAGCTGAATATGGTATTACGGTGCGGTGGAATAAAAACTTCTTAAAGGTGATTCGACTGCTTTTAGAGCGCAGAGCACATTTTGCAATGTATGGTGGCATACGTTTTGGTAGTACTATTACCTATGATGATGTGAAAAAGCTAGGCTTTGACCATGTGGCATTGGCTATGGGAGCAGGACGTCCAACCGTGATTCCGATTCCCAATGCTATGGCCCGTGGTGTTCGTACGGCTTCAGACTTTTTGATGTCGTTACAATTAACCGGTGCTGCTAAGAAAGACTCTATCGCTAATCTAGAGCTAAGATTGCCAGTACTAGTGATTGGTGGTGGGCTGACTGCCGTAGACACCGTTACTGAATCATTGGCATATTATCCACGCCAAGTAGAAAAATTCCTTACCCGTTATGAAGCGCTTGTTGCTAAAAAAGGCGAAGATGCAGTCAAAGCAGCCTGGTCGGAAGAAGAGGCTGGCGTAGCGGAAGAATTTATAGAACATGCCATTGCCATTAGAGCGGAAAAACAAGCTGCACAAGAAGAAGGGCGTGATCCAGATGTGCTTAGCTTGCTTAAATCATGGGGTGGAGTGAAGATTGTTTACCGTAAAGGACTTGCTGACTCTCCTGCATATCGCCTAAACCATGAGGAAGTAGAACTTGCAATGGAAGAAGGGTTGGAGGTCTGTGAATACGTTACTCCGGTGAGTGTTGAGCTTAACAAATATGGCCATGCAAAAGGTTTAAAAGTATCGGTGAAAGAAAACCCAGATGCGGAAGCTGTTTATAAGGAATTACCTGCACATACCATTTTCATGGCTGCAGGTACAAATCCAAATACGGTGCTGCAACGCGAAGATCCAGAACATTTTGAATTGGATGGCAAATATTTTAAAGCCATCGATGAAGAGGGCAGGCATGTATCTCCTGAAAAAGATACGTCCAAACCCAAAGATATTCATGTGTTGATGCATAAATCTCAGGATAATAAATTTGTTAGTTATTTTGGTGATTTACATCCGTCTTATGTTGGTAATGTTGTTAAGGCAATGGGAGCAGCCAAACAAGGGTACCCCATTATTGGCCAAGTGCTATCAAAAGCTGCGCCTTATGATACATGTTCAAGTAAACAATTTATCAAAAAAATCAATAAAGAGCTCATTGCTACGGTGCATAAAGTTGTACGGTTAACCCCAAATATTATTGAGGTGATTGTGCATGCTCCTGCAGCGGCGCGAGCATTTCATCCTGGTCAGTTTTACCGTTTGCAAAATTATGAAGTCAATGCGCTGAAACATAATGGTACGACATTGGCAATGGAAGGACTTGCGCTTACGGGTGCCTGGGTAGACAAAGAAAAAGGCTTATTATCTACCATTGTATTGGAGATGGGTGGCTCGTCTGATTTATGTGCCTTCTTGAAAAAAGGTGAGCCCGTGGTGCTTATGGGCCCCACCGGTACGCCAACTGAGACGCCGTCAGGTGAGACCGTGATGCTTGTTGGTGGCGGGCTTGGTAATGCTGTTCTTTTTTCTATTGGCAAGGCATTAAAAGAAGCGGGCTCTAAGGTACTTTATTTTGCTGGGTATAAAAAGGCACAAGACCGTTATAAAGTGAAAGAAATTGAAGAAGCTTCTGATCAAATTATATGGGCATGTGATGAGGCAACCTTTACTCCAGAGCGTGCACAGGATCGTGCATTTCATGGTAATATTGTTGAGGCTATTAAGTCCTACGATGCGGGTCTTTTAGGTAAAGTTGATTTTCCATTAGGCACAATTGATCGTATGATTGTCATTGGTTCGGATCGTATGATGAATGCGGTTAAGCAGGCTCGTCATACGGTACTTAAGGATAGTTTAAACCCTAAGCATGAGGCGATTGGGTCAATAAACTCTCCGATGCAATGTATGATGAAAGAAATTTGTGCACAGTGCTTGCAGCGTCATGTTGACCCGGATACGGGTGAAGAAAGTTATGTGTATAGTTGTTTCAATCAGGATCAGTGTTTAGATAAAGTTGATTTTGCGCATCTGAATGAGCGTTTAAAGCAAAATGGATTGCAAGAAAAGCTTACAGCACAGTGGATTAATACATGTTTAACAGAGCTTGAATTAAGAGAAGCATCGGTTGCCTAATGGTGTGACAGGCTTAGATCTTTTCTTTACGGGGATCTGCGGCCATGTTGTTCAGCTGCTGCTGGATTAGTGCTGCATCAGATACGTCAGTTCCAACTATACCTTGTACTATCTCAGTGTATGTTTCAACAAAGATGGCGCCAGTGGGTGATGTTTTTGGGTCGCATTCGATATGATGTGGATCGTACATTCCGGCATTGACTACTCCTGTCTGACTGTTTATGGAACCTAAAATAGACCTTATTAAATGATCATCAGGTATCGGAAATAACCCTTTCAATTGGTCCTTTGTACCTTTAATTGTCCATTTGGCTTGGTCGTTTGAAAATTTGATGTTAGTGCAAACGTAACTTAGTCTTTCAAGTAAATGGTGAACTTGTTGTGCTGCTTTTCCTAATGTAACCGTAATCGTCGTTATACCATCTTTTGTAGTTTCTATACCAGATGTATCAATAACAACTTTTGGATTCTTCTTTCTGATAAAATTTAATCCTGTACGGTTTTCATAAAGAGTTTCTTTTTCATTTAACGTAAGGGATGCAGCTTTTTTTTGTGCCTGTTTTATCCATTGTTCAGCAATCTTGCCAAGTTTATTGGTCGCAGCTGTGTTTGTTTCTGCTGAAGGTGTTTTCCTGGATTGATTATAAAGTGTACGCAGAGATTCAAATTCCTCTTGATATGCTGGAAGGAGTGTTGCTTTATCTATACCTTCAATGGACCTCATGACATTTCCAAGCGTTTGAGCCTCTTCTGGTTTGAGTTCTTTGGAATAATTTTTTATTAGAGTAAAGATTGCAGCAAATGTGTTGTTAAAAGTGTCATGTGCAACTAAATAACAAGTTGCAGGCAGGCGAAAAAAGAGCTTATATCTTCGGTTTTCTTCTAATACACCGTGTCTTCTATGAACCTGTGCGGCAAGATCTGGTAATTCTCCTTCATTGAGGAGTGCCTCATGGAATTTTCTCGGGGTTTTAGATATCTGCAACATATAATGGGTAGACATGAGCAAGCATCCTCTAGGATAGTCAGGATGTTGGCTTGGTACGCCGTATATGAAACACTCACAATTTGGAATTTGGGCAAGTTTATTTAGGGCGTCATGTAGTATTTGTGTAACGGTGCAACAATCTGCGCGCGCAAAAACAGTATCAACAAATGCTATCGATAATTTACCATCTTTGAGATAACAAGATGCTGATGTTGTATGAATGTTTAAGATTCCTTTTCTATGAGAAATATAAGGTACTTGTATGATACATTGTATGGCAATTTCTCTTTTACCATTTAGCATAGCAAGGACTAAAGCTGTAAACTCATCCATGCTTGTGCATACAAAGCCATTAAAGTGTCCAAGAGAAGGATCTGTCTTTTGCTCTTCTTTTCTATTATCTTTGAGTGCGTCAATTAATATGCATAAATTTTCTAATGCTCCTAGATCAAAGAAACTATAATTTTTAAGATTTTCTTCAGAAATAGTTGTGGAGGGAGTAGGCATGGTGTTGCAGTATATTGAACGGTTGTACGATATTTTTTTTGCGCATAATAACGGCAATTACTCGAAAGATATAGTACTTTGTAAATTTATTCACAAAGTACTGTCAAAATAGATAGAGGATTTCTTACGCTAAAACGATAGCGTCTATGCTTTGCGCAAGCTACACAAGCTACACAAGCTACACAAGCATATAGACCTAGTAGCATCTTCAACGCAATTGATTAAGAAAATTCACTGGTGATCATGGTACCTGTGCCATGTTCGGTGAAAATTTCTAAAAGCAATACATGCGGAATACGACCGTCTAGAATATGAGCGGCGTCGGTACCATCCTCAACAGCTTTGAGGCAAGTTTGCACCTTGGGAATCATACCGCCAGTGATAATTTTTTTGCGGATCATTCTTTCAGCTTCTTGGCTGGTAATGGCACTAATGAGACCACCGTCAGAGTCTAAAATGCCAGGAACATCGGTAAGCATCACAAGCTTTGTAGCATCTACTGCAGCAGCAATAGCACCTGCGGCACTGTCGGCGTTGATATTGTAGGTTTCACCATTATCACCAACACCGATGGGGGCGATAACAGGAATGACATCGGATTCTTCAAATACTTCGAGTGCCTCTGGGTCCACACTAACTGGTTCACCAACAAAACCAAGGTCAAGAATTTGTTCGATGTTAGAATCAGGGTCACTTTTGGTGCGCTTAAGTTTTTGTGCACGTATTAAGTGACCATCTTTGCCAGAAATACCAATGGCCGTGCCACCAGCACTGTTAATGTCTGAAACAATTTTTTTGTTAATAGAGCCTGAAAGAACCATTTCAACAATATCTACAGTGTCTTTGTCGGTGACGCGTAAGCCATCAATAAAGCGACTTTTTATCTTAAGTTTTTCAAGCATTTGACTTATTTGCGGGCCACCACCATGAACAATAATGGGGTTAACACCAATGAGTTTTAAAAGAACAACGTCACGTGCGAAGGCTTGAACTAGTTTTTCGTCACCCATGGCGCTACCACCATATTTGATGACAAAGGTTTCACCAGAGAAAGCTCGCATATAAGGTAGGGCTTCTGCAAGAATTTCAGCTTTATATAGTTGGTCTTGAACGTTGGTATTCATAATAGGGGTAGTCCTTCATGATGTGTGAAGTGCAAATTGCAAGAGCTGGCAACGCAGTTGCTCGATATTTATAGCATTTTTGCTGCTAGTTGCAATAATTTCTGGATGCAGTGCAATAGCATGTTGGGTTTTTTCTCGACATGACTCGATAATGCCGTCTAACTCACTTTTTTTGACTTCATCGCATTTTGTTAAGATAAGTTGGTAACTTACAGCGGCTTCGTCAAGTTGTTTCATGACACTTAAGTTCGTCTCTTTGACGCCACGCCTAGCATCAATAAGCATGAGTACCCGCATAAGGTTGGGGCGGCCTTTTAAGTAGTGGTCAATTAACTTGTTCCAGCTACCAATTTCTTGCTTAGACGCTTTTGCATAGCCGTATCCAGGAAGGTCAACCAGAGTAAGTAAGCCATTCCTGAGCGAAAAGAAGTTGATCTGTTTTGTACGTCCGGGTGTTTGAGACGTTCTTGCAAGTGATTTACGGTTGGTGAGGGTGTTGATGAGTGTTGATTTTCCGACATTGGATAAACCACAAAACGCAACTTCAGGAACATCAAAGTCAGGGAGCTGTGAAACTTTGGTGGCACCCGCAATAAAATCACAATTGCCAGAGAATAGCCAGTTGGCAGTTTGAATGGTTTCTTGATCAAAATTGGTATTTTCTGTGGTCATAGCTATGATTGGGACGATGCCGATGAGGCTGTACGTTTTTTATAAGTTTTAGTGATATACCATTGTTGTAAAACAGTAAGTGTGTTGTTCCAAGCCCAGTAAATAACAAGTCCTGCTGGGAAACGGTACAAAATAAGCGTGAAAAAGAATGGCAATAGCTTGAATACTTTTGCTTGAATAGGGTCTGCAGGCTCGGGATTCATCTTTTGTTGTAGGTACATAGTAAGGCCCATTAATACTGGCCATACTCCTATTTGAAGGACGGGTCCAACTTCCCATGGAATAAGCCCAAAAAGGTTGAAAATGCTTGTTGGATCCTGAGCTGATAGGTCTGTTATCCAGCCAAAAAACGGTGCATGTCGCATTTCAATAGTTACAAATAACACTTTGTAAAGCGCAAAGAAAACAGGAATTTGTAATAAAATGGGTAAGCATCCAGAAGCAGGATTGATTTTTTCACGTTTATAAAGTGCCATTGTATGTTGATGCATTTGCATTTTGTCGTCTTTATAACGCTCTCTAATTTCCTGCAACTGCGGAGTAAACATTTTCATTTGGTGCATGCTAACATAAGATTTATGTGCCAATGGAAATAACAAAGCTTTAATCAGAACAGTTAAGAGCAAAATAGCAAAGCCAAAATTTCCAATCCAATCATAGAAAAACTTTAGCATAATGAGCATGGGCTTGGTGATAAAATAGAGCCAACCAAAATCAACTGCTCGGTCAAATAGATCAATATTCAACTCTTGTGCGTAATTATCTAATAAACTTATTTTTTTTGCTCCTGCAAAAAAATGAGTAGTTGTTTGATATGTATCATTATTGGCAACAACGTAGGGACTACTTGAGTAATCGGTTTGATAACGATGCCTAAGGTTATGAAAATAATATTTATAATTAGCAAAAAATGTGTTGGTGCTACTAGGGATAAGCGCGGTGAGCCAATATTTATCACTAAAGCCAAGCCATCCTGTGGTGTGTTTAAAGGAAATAGATTTTTGTTCAGACATATCTTGATAAGTAAACTCTTGAAGAATGCCATCAAATACACCAATGCCACCCGTATGAATAATATAGTTGGCACGTTCTTGGTGGGCCTGAAGATGTTCGGGTGTCCATGAACGGTTAATGGTGCCATAGTCCGATAATGTAACGCTATGACCTGCTTGGTTGGTTACCGATTTGGTAACTGCAAACATATAGTTCTCATCTACTGATACGGTAAGTGTAAAGGTGAGTCCTTGCCCGTTTTGCCAGGTAAGGTCAACAGGAGTAGATGGTGTTAGCTGAGTTTGAGATGTTTGCCAAACAGTGTTGTGATTGGGTAAGTTGAGTGCCTTGTCTTTACTAACCCAACCAAATTCGGCTAAGTAAAACTCGTTCGTGTTTTTATCGTTATTTGGAGCAAGTAAAGTAACAGGGTCACTTGCAGGGTCATTTTCAACGTGATAATGGCTGAGTGTTAAGCTATCAATACGTGCCCCTTTTGTTGTGAGACTTCCGTGCAGGGTAGGTGTTGAAATTGAGATACGTTTTTCGGGAACTTCTGTAACTTGAAGTTCTTGGGCAAGTTGTTGGGCTTGCTGGGCAGCTTTTTCTTTCTTTTGAGTAATTAGTTGTTGCTGTTTTTGGTATGCTTCCATTTCGCTTTTATAGCGTTCTTCTTCTGGAATAGTGTAGAGAAATTGCCATAGGGTAAGGATGACAATCGAAAGTACAAGAGCTAAAAGGAGGTTCTTAGTGTTGTTTTCTTGTTCCATAAGACAGATAAATCCTTTTAGCTGTGAGTTCCAGTTTGGTGTAAGCAATACGAGATATCTTTAATGATATCAATATATTTACGTGTTAATATGGCTTTGCGAGCAACGATAACGTAATCGATATTGGGTTTTGCTTTGTTGGTCAGTAGGTGTCTGCCAATGGCTTTGAGTTGTCTTCTTGCTCGATTCCGAATGACGGCCTTACCAATTTTTTTGGATACTGTAATCCCTAACCGAATATGATCGTCGGGTTTATCTGGGTCAAGACAAGGATGGGTTTGCAAAATAACCGATTTAGCAAAACATTGTTGCCCCTTGGAGGCAATGGTCACAAAATGGCCACGTTTTTTGACGGATGTCAGTTGCATGGGCACGAAGCGATATTTGAGAGGTTTAGGGGGTGTCAGGCTTGTATATAATTATACGGCCAAACGCTTACGTCCTTTAGCTCTGCGTGCATTAAGTACTTTGCGACCCCCAAGGGTACGCATGCGACTACGGAATCCATGGCGACGTTTGCGAACTAGATTGCTTGGCTGAAAAGTACGTTTCACGGCTCTTTACCTATCATTTACTGGTGGTTGCACTATGCTAAAGATAAATTTTAGAGCACGTCTTATAACGTGTTGTACCTCATTAGTCAACTTAAAAACTTGTTTTTCTATGATGGATAGATATGATGATCAATTGTTACGTATTTAGGATACAATATTTTTAGGGGACCTTGGGCTATGCGTTGGATTATACGCGGTTTTACACTGATTGAATTGTCAATAGTACTGGTTATTATAGGACTTATTGTGGCGGCTGTTGTTGGAGGGCAGACGCTTGTTAAGCAAGCTAGACTTCGTGCTATTTTTGGTGAATATGAAGAAGTGGCGCAGGCGGTGAATGCATTTCGATTGGCCTATGATGGTATTCCGGGTGATTTTGATAATGCCTACGCTTTTTGGGCGTGTGGAGCTTCGGCTTCAGAATGTAATGGTGACGGAGATTTTAAGGTGGAAGAACACGCCACTAGTGAAGCTGAACAAGAAATGTTTCGTTTTTGGGAGCATATGGCCAGTGCCAGTGTTTATCCGGGGTCTTTTACAGGTGAGGGAACCGGAACAGGAGCTGCAGCTCGTGACTATGCAATCATTGGTGTGAATATCCCTGGTTCAACATTTAAAAATGTTGGTATTAACGTTTTGTATCAAACTGCGGGTTCTGAAACAAGTGGTTCAAGTCATAATGGTAATGTTGTGATTTTTGGAAAAGAAGTAACTGGTGAACATGCAAATGCAGACGCCTTTGTTGCTGCTGACCTTCAGGGGCTAGATCAAAAAGTGGATGATGGGAAGCCTCTTACTGGTATTATGCTGTCGGTTGGGAGTACGGGTACAGGAGCGACTGACTGTGTGGATACTTCCACTACACCAGATCAGTATAACATTGACTCAACTGCCGGTGTTGAGGTGTGTGCTGTAGCCTTTACATTGGATAAATCCAAGTAACGTATTTTTTCGTGTTATGTTCTTATGGTTATGCCGTGCCGCCTACGGTTAACCCTTCAATAAGCAATGTTGGTTGACCAACACCAACAGGAACGCCTTGGCCTGCTTTGCCACATGTGCCAATGCCTGGATCTAGCTGCATGTCATTGCCAATCATCGATATTTTGGTGAGTGCGTCAGGACCGTTGCCAATGAGTGTAGCGCCTTTTACTGGTGTCGTTACTTTACCATTTTCGATAAGATATGCTTCGGACATACTAAAAACAAACTTTCCAGATGTGATATCAACTTGGCCACCACCAAAATTAACTGCGTAAATGCCATTTTTTACACTTGCAATCATTTCTTGTGGGTCGTGTTGTCCTGCAAGCATATAGGTGTTAGTCATGCGAGGCATGGGTTGGTATGCGTAGCTCTCGCGGCGACCATTTCCTGTTGGATTAACACCCATTAGGCGTGCATTCATTCTGTCTTGCATGTAACCCTTTAAAATGCCGTCTTCAATAAGTACGGTTTTATTGGTGGGTGTGCCTTCATCGTCAATATTAAGGGAGCCTCGACGGTCAGCAATTGTGCCGTCATCGATTACGGTGACACCTTTGGATGCAACTTGCTGCCCAATTAAACCTGAAAATGCAGAAGATTTTTTGCGATTAAAGTCGCCTTCCAGGCCATGACCTACGGCTTCGTGGAGTAAAATTCCAGGCCATCCCGGTCCAAGAACTACGGGCATTTGACCCGCAGGAGTAGGGATGGACTCTAAATTAACGAGTGCTTGTCTGACGGCTTCATCACTTTTTTCTTGCCAAAATGCTGTGTCCAAAAAGTGATCATAACATACGCGACCGCCAGTTCCATAGGAGCCAGTTTCCATGCGACCATTTTTTTCAACCACCACTGAAATGTTAAGCCTTACCAAAGGACGAATATCATCGATATATTGGCCGTCTGGTCTAATAATACGTACCTGCTGCCAAGATCCAGCAAGCGAAGTTGAGACTTGTTTGATAAGAGGTTCTTTTTTTCGGATATAATGATCTATGTCTGTGAGTAATGTAACTTTTTTTGAAAATTCTAGCCCTGCTATAGGGTTGTCTTGAGTGTAAAGCTGTTGATTTGTACGGTTAAAATTTAAATCCAAGTCAACATGTCCATTGTAACCATCTTTGACAGCTTGTGCAGTGTTTGCAGCCCGTGTGATTGCATCAATATTTAGGTTGGATGAGTGTCCGTATGCGCTTTTGTCTTCAATAACTGACCGTAAGCCAAACCCTTGATGATTGTTGTAGCTTGAATTTTTAAGTGTGCCGTCATCAAACTGCATAGACTCGCTGTAATGCTGTTCAAGAAACAATTCACCGTCTTGCGTCCCGGTTAGAGCATTTTTAGTAATATTTGCCGCTTCATCAATATCAAGCAGCTGATCAAAAATGTTTGTATTGGTAGCATCAATGGTGTTGGGCATAGTTTGGCTCGTGTTATTACTTTACAATCATGATAATTGCTTTTATACATGCTTGGAGCGTCTAGGGAAGTAGAAAATTTGTCTTCCTTGGTTTCATTATCAATTTGTAGAAGGAAATTAAACGTGAAATTCTTCACTTATTTTACTGTATTTGTGGCGAGTCTTATTTTACCACAATTGGTTATGGCGGAACAAGTTGTTAATTGGCAAGTGGATTTCCAAGAAGCTGCTTCTCCAGTAATGGAGCATTTTAAGGTATTCCATGACCAGTTACTTTATATTGTATTTGGTGTTTCTGCTTTTGTTATGGTGCTTTTGGCCTACGTTATTTTTCGTTTTAATTCTAAACGTAATCCTTCGCCCAGTACAACTTCTCACAACACGTTATTGGAGATTGTTTGGACTGCTGTTCCAGTAATTATTTTGATTGCGGTATTAATACCTTCTCTTAGAACATTATATTTTTCGGATGAAGTTCCAGAAGCCGACATGACATTAAAAGTAATTGGTTACCAGTGGTATTGGGGATATGAATATCCTGATCATGGTGGTATTGCTTTTGAAAGTAACATGATTCAAGATGAGGATATTAAGCCAGGTCAGAAGCGTCTTCTTTCAGTGGATAACCCAGTATATCTTCCGGTGAACAAAAATATTCGTATTCAGATTACCGCTGCCGATGTTATTCATGCCTGGGCAGTTCCTTCGATGGCTGTTAAAAAAGATGCTGTTCCTGGAAGACTAAATGAGACCTGGGTTCGAATTAATAAGCCAGGCACGTATTATGGTCAATGCTCTGAGTTATGCGGCGTGAATCATGGTTTTATGCCAATAGAGATTCGTGCTGTTGAAGAGGAAGAATTTAATGAGTGGGTGGCTAAGGCAAAAGAAGAATTTGCTGGTTAACCTCCATAACAATGAAACAACAAGATTAATTTTAAGGGATTACACTTATGAGTGATCATGCTCCGACAGGAATAAATCGTTGGCTCTTTTCAACCAACCATAAAGATATTGGTACACTTTATATTGTCCTTTCTATTGTAGGCGGACTTGTGGGTGGTTTGTTTTCAGTGATGATGCGTATGGAACTAGCGGATCCAGGCGTTCAGGTACTTGGTGGTGATCACCATTTTTATAATGTTATTCTGACAGCCCACGCATTTATTATGGTGTTTTTCATGATTATGCCATTATTGTTTGGTGGCTTTGGAAACTGGTTTGTTCCTTTAATGATTGGTGCGCCAGATATGGCGTTCCCTCGTATGAATAATATTAGTTTTTGGTTGTTGGCTGTTGCATTTGGTTTGCTTGTGGCCTCTGCGTTTGTAGATGGTGGAGCAGGGACTGGATGGACTGTATACCCACCACTTTCAGATAGTGTGTTCCATAGTGGAATGGCTGTTGATATGGCTATTTTTAGTCTTCACTTGGCTGGTGCAGCTTCTATTTTGGGTGCTATTAACATGATTGTAACCATTTTAAATATGCGTTGCCCTGGCATGACACTTCACAAAATGCCGTTATTTGTGTGGGCCATATTAGTAACAGCATTTTTACTTGTTCTTGCACTTCCGGTATTGGGTGGAGCCATTACCATGCTTTTGACAGACCGTAACTTTAATACCAGTTTCTTTGCTCCTGCTGGTGGCGGTGATCCAGTGTTCTATCAGCATTTATTCTGGTTCTTTGGACATCCAGAAGTGTATATTATCATTATTCCTGCTTTTGGTGTTATTAGCCATGTGGTATCTACTTTCTCAAAAAAACCAGTATTTGGTTATCTTGGCATGGCATATGCGATGGCAAGTATTGGTGTAGTCGGTTTTGTAGTATGGGCTCACCATATGTACACAGTTGGAATGGACGTGGATACTTTAGCGTATTTCACTATTGCAACACTGGTGATTGCAGTTCCAACCGGTATTAAGATTTTTAGCTGGATTGCCACAATGTGGGGTGGGTCGATTAGTTTTGAAACACCAATGTTATACGCTATTGGTTTTATCTTCCTCTTTACCGTAGGGGGCGTGACAGGTGTTGTGCTTGCTAATGCAGGTATTGATAGGGTGTTCCATGATACCTATTATGTGGTTGCGCACTTCCATTATGTGATGTCATTGGGAGCACTTTTTGCAGCTTTTGCAGCGTTCTATTATTGGATTGGTAAAATGTCGGGCCGTCAATATAATGAAACATTAGGTAAAATTCAGTTTTGGTTAATGTTTATTGGTGCAAATGTTACTTTCTTCCCACAGCATTTCTTAGGTATTGCGGGTATGCCTCGTCGTATTCCAGATTACCCAGACGCATATGCTGGTTGGAACTATGTTTCATCTATAGGTTCGTATATTACCTTTGCCGCTACTTTGTTCTTCTTGTTTGTTATTTGGCATACGTTGAAATATGGTAAGCGTGTTTCAAATAATCCTTGGAATGAATACGCAAATACGTTGGAGTGGACGGTGACTTCCCCACCACCGTTCCATAGTTATGAGCAGCTGCCAACCGTTCGGTAAATCTATGAACTCGGCGACAGATACACAACAAAAACAACCGCAGGCGGTAGAGGAGCAATCCTCTACCGTTCGTGATTTTTATCAACTACTAAAACCGCGCGTGATGAGTTTGGTGGTTTTTAGCGGTGTGGTTGGTATGTACTTAGCACCAGGTGCAATACATCCGTTGATGGCGGTGGTTGCTGTATTATGTATTGCCGTTGGCTCTGGTGCATCTGGTGCCATTAATATGTGGTATGAACGTGACATCGACCAGGTGATGAACCGTACGCAGCATCGTCCCATACCAACGGGTAAAATACTTCCAGCCCATGCATTAGAGTTTGGCGTTATGATGGCGTTGGCATCGGTAGTATTGATGTATTTGGCCACCAATATAGTGGCTGCTGGGTTATTGCTTGCAGCGATTCTTTTTTATGTGTTTATTTATACTATATGGCTTAAGCGTCGTACGCCGCAAAATATTGTGATTGGCGGTGCTGCTGGAGCATTCCCGCCAATGATTGGTTGGGCTGCAGTAACCGGTGATATTGCGATTGAGAGTTTTTTAATGTTTGCGATTATCTTTATGTGGACACCGCCACACTTTTGGGCACTGGCGCTATATAGAAATGAAGATTATACTAAGGCAGGTATCCCGATGTTGCCCGTTGTGGCAGGACAAGCAACTACCATTAAGCACATGCTGGTATATACATTATTGCTTGTGGCACTGAGCTTGGTACCATCGTTTATAGGTATGTCTGGTATTGTGTATGCTGTGGGTGCTGGTGTTCTTGGTCTGCTATTTATTAAGCATGCCGTGGGATTATACCTTGGTTATACCGAAAAGAAGGCAAGGGGGATGTTTTTCTTTTCGCTCATTTATTTGTTTGGGGTTTTGACGTTATTAGTGATCGACCAGCTGGTCGGCAAATTTTAAGAGGTGATGGTTATGTCTAGGCATCCTATTTATAAAGAAAAAAAGACAAAGAATCGTGTGTTATTGGTAATGCTTATAGGCATTATTGCGATGTTATTTTTTATGACAATGATTAAAATTCAGGCATCAATTGCGTAATTTTTGCATACTGAGTGTTGTCTATGTCTAATAATAATACCAAACTTGCTTTTCAGCTAGCAGCCTTTGTGGTTGCAATGATAGTACTGGCCTATGCATCTTTTCCGCTTTATCAGCTTTTTTGTAAAGTAACCGGATACGGTGGTACTCCAGGACAAGCGAGTCAGCCAAGTCAACAGGTGGGTACCAAAACCATGAACGTGCGTTTTAATGCAGACACTCATGCTGATTTAAAATGGCGTTTTGAAGCCCAGCAATTATCGGTAGAGGTGCAAGTTGGAAAGAATTATTTAGCTTTCTATGAAGCAGAAAATATTGGAGATGTTGCAACAACAGGTGTAGCAACGTTTAATGTCACCCCAGAAAAGGCCGCGCAATATTTCACGAAGGTGGAGTGTTTCTGTTTTGAAGAGCAAACACTCCAACCCGGAGAAAAAGTGACCATGCCGGTTTCGTATTATATTGATCCGGCGATTGAACAAGATAAGCGCGTGCGTGATGTAGGCACGGTGACATTGTCCTATACGTTTTTTAAGGCAGAGGATACACGTTAAATCGATGAAAAACAGCTACCATGTGTACTAGGTTTGGTTACATCTAAGTTTCCGTTGTCACTGAGGGCACGCCAAAGGACTTCAGAGAGTTTTGTATAGGTACTTGGGTTGTCCTTAGCGGGGTCAGTTTTTCGTGGTGAAGGGGGGTTGCTGTTTGAAGAGGCAGTAGAGGCCGCTGGCGTTGACGGTGTTTCTTGGGGAGTTTGAGGCATAGTATTATTTCCTAGTAAAATTTAAATAATAATGTTGTCCACAATAGCGTTGATAATAACACTAGATTTTTATCTGTAAACTGTGTAGAAGACTTAAATGTTATTCTTTCCCGGTGGTTATCTGCTAGGGAGATGTTTTTTTTGTGAATATTTTGTGTCATAAAAGGATAGATTTAATATGAGTTCTGATCACCAACAGCATCATGATTACCATTTAGTTGATCCTAGCCCATGGCCATTATTGGGGTCATTGGCAGCAGTAACTATGTTTACCGGGCTTGTGCTTACTATGCATGATAAGGCGCCGGGTCCTATGGTTTTAATAGGTGGGTTACTGGGTGTGTTGGCCATTATGTATGTGTGGTGGCGTGATGTAGTTCGCGAAGGTGGACAAGGGCATCATAATGATACTGTTCGTCATGGATTGCGTGTAGGAATGGCTTTGTTTCTGATGTCTGAAGTGATGTTTTTCTTTGCGTTCTTTTGGGCTTTCTTTAAAGCTGCGCTTGATCCGGTACTGCTTTTCGATGGCACGCATATTTTTGAGTCTGGTAAGGAATTAATGACAGGGGTTTGGCCGCCTGCTGGTATAGAAACCTTTGATGCATGGGACTTACCTTTTATTAATACGCTGATCCTTCTTTTGTCTGGATGTACCGTAACGTGGGCGCATTATGCATTGCTTCACGATAATAAAAAAGATGTGATTCGTGGTTTGTCATGGACTGTTGCTCTTGGAGTGCTATTTACTATTCTTCAAGCTGTAGAATATTCTCATGCTGCTTTTTGTATGAACGGTTTGTTTGATGATTTTGCAAATAGCATCGGTATGCATGTTCGTGAAGGTGTGTCGTGTGAAATGGCTGCAAACCATGTATATCCTTCATCGTTTTTTATGGCTACTGGCTTCCATGGTGTTCATGTGATTATTGGTACGACCTTCTTATTTGTGTGTTTGATGCGCGCAAAACGTGGCCAATTAACACCAAAGGGGCATTTGGGGTTTGAATTTGCAGCATGGTATTGGCACTTTGTTGATGTCATATGGATATTCCTTTTTGTATTTATATATGTATGGGGTGCTTAAGGCACGTAACATGATAAAAGGTGGACGTGTATCATGACAATTGATTCTCTGGTCCACATTTTAAAAGGAAAATGCCCGGCTTGTAATAGCGGAACGATTTTTATCCATGGTTTAGATGTTCGGGATCGCTGTGCTTGTTGTGGTTTTGAATTGCGTGGTCATGATGCAGCAGATGGTCCAGCATTCTTTGTGATGAGTATTGTGGGAACCTTGGTTGCTTTGGTTGCGGTGTTGGTGGATGTGCTTTTTGGTTGGCCCATGTGGCTGCATGTAGTGGTATGGTCGGTTGTAAGTGTGGCTGGTTCGGTTATTATGTTGCGCTGGTTCAAGGCGTGGTTGATACGCCAACAATATAAGCATAATGTGGATCATTTTAGGGATGATAAATGAAAGTTGTATTTGAGCAAGTAGATGCCATTTTGGGTCCCCGTCATAGCAAGTTATGGTGGCTGTCGGTTGTTGTTATGGGAGCGTTCTGGGTGCTTATAGGTTTGGGAACCTGGCAAGTGCAAAGGCTAAATTGGAAACAACACGTGATTGATACAATTGAAGCGCGTATTGCCCTAGAACCGGTACCGTTACCAACGAATACTTCTTTGGATCTTGATACATGGGAATATCGACTAGTTAGTCTTGATGGTTTGTGGTTGCACGATAAAGAAGTTCATTTATATACTGGCCCTAAGGTAATGCGTGGTAAGCCAGGTTATGATGTATTTACGCCATTGTTGGTGGCAGATCAAAAAGTGGTGATGGTTGATCGTGGTTGGGTGCCTGCACCAATGAAAAAACAAAGTGATAGACAAGAATCTGTTGAGCAAGCATCTGCTACAGGACTTATTGGTATGATTCATAAAACTGAACAGCAAGCGGCATTTACTCCAGAAAATGATATTCTTAAGAATGTTTGGTTCTGGGCGGATGTTCCGTCTATGTTGCGCTCTGTTAAAGGACATAATAATGAGTTAAATCATTTTTATGTTAGGGCGGTTGCTACGGATGAAGTGAAGGCTGGGACATATCCTATTGCAGGTGATACAACGGTGCATTATCGTAATGACCATCTGCAATATGCGATAACGTGGTATAGCCTTGCGGTGATTCTTATTTTTGTGTATGTTGCCCTGCGAAAACAGCTTTTGGGTGTTAGTGAAGGGTGATACGATTTATCATTAGGAACGAATTTTTATGAAAAAGAAAACATCGGCGTATAAGACGCTTGAGAAAGTATTTAAGAAACTTCATGATTTGGATCAGGTGCAGTCAGTGTTATCGTGGGATAGTGCGGTGATGATGCCTGATGGCGGTGCGCACGCGCGTGCTGAGCAAACTGCTACATTAGCAAGTCTTCGTCATGCCATTTTAACTGATCCTGGTGTAGCAGACTTATTAGACCAGGCTAAGTCAGAGCAGGGTAAATTAAGTGGGTGGCAAAAGTCAAATTTGGCATTGATGCGACGTTTGTTTACACACGCTGATGCTGTTCCAAGAAAATTGGTTCGCCAGTTTTCAAAGGCAGGTTCTGAATGTGAAATGGTTTGGCGTCAAGCGAGAGCGGATAATGACTTTAAGGCATTGGTTAAGCCACTAAAGAAAGTTGTAGAGTTAGCACGCGAAGTTGCTAAAGCCAAAGGTGATGCTTTAGGGTGTAGTCCTTATGATGCTTTATTGGATTTGTATGACCCTGGTCGTAAATCTGAGCAATTAGATGAAGTATTTGCGGACCTAAAAGGTTTCTTACCCGATTTTATTGGTCAGGTAGTTGAGAAGCAAAAAAGCGATAAAGTCACTACGCTCAAAGGGCCTTTTTGTATAGAAAAACAAAAAATGCTCTCAGAACGTCTTTTGGATATTGTTGGTTTTGATCGCAGCAAAGGGCGTCTTGATACAAGCCACCATCCATTTTGTGGTGGTTACCCTTCTGATATTCGTATTACCACGCGTTATGATGAAAATGATTTTACCTCTTCCATGATGGCGGTGATTCATGAGGCTGGTCATGCTGCCTATGAAGCTGGTTTGCCAGAAAACTGGCAAGGTCAGCCGGTAGGTCTTGCGCAAGGGATGAGTATTCATGAGTCGCAATCTTTGTTGTTTGAGATGCAGGCATGTCGTAGTAAGGAATTTATTAGTTTTATTACTCCAGTGATAAAAGAAGTACTGGGTGTTAAAGGTAAGGGATGGACTGCTGCGAATATTTATTCGCTTGTAACTCGGGTGCAGCCATCGTTGATTCGTGTGGATGCGGATGAAGTTACGTACCCAGGACATGTAATGTTGCGTTACTATATTGAAAAATACCTTATAGCTGACGATATGTCAGTTGATGATCTGCCTGAAGCATGGGCGCAGGGAATGGAAAAGTTTGTTGGTATTAAGCCTACTGACGATGCGAATGGTTGTATGCAAGATATTCATTGGATGGATGGTACATTTGGCTATTTCCCAACCTATACATTGGGTGGTATGTATGCAGCTCAGCTATTCCAAGCAGCAAAAGAGTCCGATAAATCCATTGCCTCAGGTATTAGTAAAGGTGATTTTGCTCCTTTGCGTTTATGGCTGAACAAGCAAGTTCATGATAAAGGCTCGCGTTATAGTGCAGACGAGTTAATAAAGTCAGCAACGGGTAAACCATTGGATGCTGAAACCTATAAGGCTCATCTTAAATCACGTTACCTAGATTAGGGTTTGTTATGTTGTACGTTAGTACTAGAGGTCAAGCGCCGGTATTGTCGTTTGAAGAGGTTGTTACCACTGGTGTGGCCAAAGATGGTGGTTTGTATGTTCCGGAAGTGTTGCCAACATTCTCAACGGATCAGATTAAGGCGATGCGTGGTATGTCATACCAGGAATTGGCATTTACAGTGATGCAGCCATTTGTTGCCGGTGATATAGAAGATGACGTATTAAAGTCACTTATTGATAAAGCTTATGCGTCATTTAGGCATGATGCTATTGCTCCTGTGGTGCCACTCCATGATAACGTGCATGTGCTTGAGTTGTTTCATGGGCCAACCTTGGCATTTAAAGATTTTGCATTGCAGTTTTTGGGACAATTATTTGACTATGTTCTTAGCAAAGAGCAACGGCATGTTACCATTATTGGTGCAACATCTGGAGATACTGGGTCTGCTGCTATTGAAGGATGTAAGCATAGTGAGTGGGTGAATATGTTTATTTTTCATCCGCATAACCGTGTTTCTGAGGTTCAGCGCAGGCAAATGACAACAGTGCTTGCTGATAATGTGTTTAATATTGCGGTAGAATCAGATTTTGATTTTTGCCAATCCACCGTGAAGCATTTATTTAATGATCAGGAATTCCTGCAAGGAAAAACCCAGTTTGTAGCTGTAAATTCAATTAATTGGTGCCGTATTATGGCGCAGATTGTTTATTATTTTTATGCGAGTTTCCAAGTGGGTGGGCCAGAAAAGGAAGTAAGTTTTAGTGTTCCTACTGGTAATTTTGGTGATATTTATGCAGGCTATCTTGCTAAGCAAATGGGATTGCCAATTAAGCATTTGGTAATTGCAACAAATACAAATGATATTTTACATCGATTCTTGCAAAATAATGATTACAGCCGTGGAACGCTGGTGCCAACAGTTTCTCCGAGTATGGACATTCAGGTGTCGAGCAATTTTGAACGATTATTATTTGATTTACATCACCGTGATGGAGCGCAAATAAAAGACCTTATGGACGGTTTTCAAGAAAAGGGAGCATTGTCTGTATCGCAAGAAATACTGGATGAGGCAAGAAAACTCTTTAAAAGTGCTAAGTGCGATGATGCCACGACAATTGAAGTTATCACTCAGACATACCAAAAATACTCAATGGTAGTAGACCCGCACACTGCTGCTGGAGTATATGCTGCTGCTGAATGTGCGTCTGATAATCAAACACCAATGGTTATTCTAGCAACGGCGCATCCGACTAAATTTGCTGATGCTATTGAGCGGGCAGGAGTCTGCTTGCCAGATTTACCAGGACATTTAAGTGATTTGCTAGACAGGAAGGAGCAATATAAAACGTTGCCTGATTCTTTGGATGCTATTAAAGACTATATTTCAGCGCGTATATAGAACTCCAATAATGGATAAGGATCTAAAGTTTGTTTATCTTTAGATGCCTGGTGTCGATAAAATTTCTATTCATTATAAATCTTGCATTTTAGTAAAATATGTGTATTGTTGCGCCGCAAACATCAACCAGTAGTTTTATGTGGAGTTTGTATATCAATGTCCGAGATTATTTCCCAACCAGCCCTTACTTTTGATGACGTTTTGCTTGTGCCAGGCGCATCGGATATTATGCCTGCTGATGCAGATGTTTCAGTTAAATTAACAGAACATATTACACTAAATGTTCCACTTATATCCTCGGCTATGGATACTGTAACTGAGTCTAGGCTTGCGATTGCTATGGCTCAACAAGGTGGTTTGGGGTGTATTCATCGCAATCTGACAATTGATAAGCAACAAGAAGAAGTCCAGAAAGTTAAGAAATTTGAAGCTGGTATGGTTGTGAACCCAATTACTATTGGCCCTGATGCTACGCTTGAAGAGGCCTTGGATATTGTGGATAAACATAATATATCCGGTATTCCAGTAGCTGATCAAAAGACAGGTAAATTGCTAGGAATTTTAAGTAATCGTGACATGCGTTTTGTTTCGGATCGTTACCAAAAAGTAGCTGATTTGATGACCAAAGATGATTTAGTGACGGTTACTGAGGCGGTGGATTTAAACGAGGCTAAAAAATTATTACATCAGCGCCGTATTGAAAAATTATTGGTTGTTGACAATGAATATAAATGTGTTGGTCTTATTACGGTAAAAGACATTGAAAAAGCACAGCAATTCCCGTTTGCCTGTAAGGATAGCAAAGGAAGGTTAAGAGTGGCTGCTGCTGTTGGTACAGGTGCTGATGTTCAAGAGCGCGTTCAGGCTTTACTGGATGCTCAAGTAGATGTCATTATTGTTGATACTGCACACGGACATTCAAGCAAAGTAATTGATACGGTTGCAAAAGTAAAAACCATGATTAATGGTCAGGCTGCATTGATTGCCGGTAATGTTGCAACTGCGGATGCTGCAGATGCATTAATTGGTGCTGGAGCAGATGCAATTAAGGTGGGAATTGGGCCTGGATCAATATGCACCACGCGTATTGTTGCAGGTGTTGGTGTGCCACAACTAACTGCTATTATGAATGTTGTTGAAGTGTGTAAAAACAAAAATATACCTGTGATTGCTGATGGCGGTATTAAATATTCAGGTGATTTAGCAAAAGCAATTGCGGCGGGAGCTTCATGTGTCATGATAGGATCGCTTCTGGCCGGTACCGATGAGAGTCCAGGAGAGGTGGTGCTGTATCAAGGTAGATCATATAAATCATATCGGGGTATGGGATCGGTTGGTGCAATGGCTAGAGGATCAGCAGATCGTTATTTCCAGCAAGAAGTTACCAATGAGCTGAAATTGGTTCCTGAAGGAGTTGAGGGTATTGTTCCGTGTAAAGGTTCGGCTGCTTCAGTGGTTCATCAGCTTATAGGAGGCCTAAGGGCTGCTATGGGATATACTGGTAATCATAATATTGCTCAAATGCAGCAATCATGCAAATTTGTTAGAATAACAGGTGCGGGACTTAAAGAGTCGCATGCTCATGATATTACCATCACGAATGAAGCACCAAATTATACGAATTAGCTTGTGCCGTTTGTTAAAACTATGCTACACTGGCAGCGATATATGTTGGTTGCAGTGTGATAAATAAAGGTTTTTAAAATCATGTCTGTAACTCGCAAAACTAATAATGGTCATAATAGGCCAGTAGAGGGGGCGAAGTCGTTTTTTCCGGCTTGGCTGGTGCGTATGAAGCAAAGCAGATTGCTGGCAAGGTATGTTCAGTTCAAGAAGGAGGTTGTTACCTTCTTAGACCAGCTGCTATGCAAAAAGAAAATTCTCATTATTTCGGATAATCATATTATCAACATTCCTATTGGGAAGCGTTTACAGTCTGCGGCATCTGTGGTTGCTATAGGAGTAATGTTGTGGGTTTCGTATTCCACAGGTAAGTATTTTGCTTTTGAAAATATTATTGAACAAAAAGAAAAGCAGCTCTGGACCACGAGCATGGCTAAAGAAAACTTGCAGTACCAGGTGTCCGACTTGAACCACAATCTTAGAGAATTGAATAAATATTTTGATAATATTCAAAAATATGACCAATTGGCTGAGAAAGATGTGTTTGGTGATGAGGCTAATGCACGTTCTGCGGTGAATGGTCAAGATGTTGAGGAGTCGCCGCAAAACAGCTCTCAGCGGTTGCTTTATAAGATTCGTAGCAAGGTACATGAGCGTATAGGTTCATTAGAGTCCATCATTGATATGACCGGTGTAAATGTTGAAAGGCTTGCCGAATCAAATCAAGAACTGGACAAGGCAATAAAATATCGTAAGAAACAATATCCAGCTTCAAGCTTGCCACAAGGTGGTCCGTATATTCCTATTCTTGACGGGAATGAGGCAGAATTACCAGATGAAGATATCATGATTGATAAAGAGGCATTTAACTCGGATATCAATTATTTACTTCAGTTGGAGCGTATGATCCATGTTTTGCCATTGGCTGCTCCGATTAAAAAATACTATTATGTTACGAGTCGTTATGGAAGACGTATAGATCCTGTGCGCCAGAGACCTGCTATGCATTATGGACTTGATTTGGCTGGTAGACATAAAGGACATGTTTATAGTGGTGCTCCGGGTGTTGTTCTTCGTGCCGGTTTAATTGGGGCTTACGGCAGGTTAATAGAGATAGATCATGGTTTTGGAATTACAACGCGATACGGTCACTTAAATAAAATCTTTGTAAAAAAAGGAGATCGTGTTAAAAGAGGACAAGCGATAGGGCTTCAGGGAAGTTCGGGCAGAAGTACCGGTTCGCATTTGCACTATGAGGTGCGATTAAACCAAAAACCCTTTGATCCATATAAATTCTTAAAGGCGGGGAAATATGTATTTTAAGAACGAAAAACGTGATGATCTTGATGAATTAGCTCCTTCAGTGGCGTCTAATGGTCAGGATATTCCTTCTATCATTGCAGCTGATCTTAGGATTGTAGGCAACTTAATTTGCGGTGGTTTGTTAGAAATAGAAGGGGAAATAGAAGGCAATGTTACATGCTCTAAGATTACTGTGCGTCGTACTGGTGCAGTAAAGGGTGATGTGATGGCTGATGAAATCCATGTAGATGGTGAAATTAATGGCCTAGTTAAAGGTAAAAATATCACATTATCCGAAAGTGGTCGTGTGACTGGTGTTATTATGTATGAGTCACTTTCGGTCAAAGATGGTGCCTACATTGATGGTCAGTGTAAGAGTTCGGACAACCTTGGTTCGGCTGATGTTGAGACTATAGAGGTAGATGATACACAGTTGCTTGAAGGAGAATCAGATGAGGGCGCTGAGAAGATTGATGTATTTTCCGATGATAAAGTTGACAAATCTCAGTTAGATACTGTGGAAAAAAACAGAAATAATGTTGAGCCAATTAAGCAGACCAAGGAAAAAGAAAAAGTGGCTGCAACTGCAAGTTAAGCTATGTTTTGGCACAATGTTGTAGTGATGTTGTAATATGCTAGAGGTCGCTTGTGTGCTGTTTGTATGCGCCTTGCGGCCTTTTTTTATGATGAATGTGTTTAAAAAGGGGAATAACACTCATGAGTAAGAAAAATAAGACAGCTAAATTAACGATTGGTACTACCGGGCAAGAGCTTGAGTTACCAATATTGTCCGGCACACAAGGACCCGATGCTATTGATGTAACCTCTTTATATAAAGAGGCTGGTGTATTTACGTATGATCCGGGTTTTATGTCTACAGCATCGTGCGATTCTGGTATCACCTATATTGATGGTGATAAAGGGATTCTGCGTTACAGAGGGTATGATATTGCAGAGCTAGCAAAGGGAAGTACATTTGTTGAGGTATGCTATTTGTTACTCAATGGTAAGTTACCTAATAAAAAAGAATTTAATGAATTTAATCGTACGATAACAGAACATACATTGGTGCATGAGCAAATTCATTTTATGTATCGAGGTTTTCCTCGTCGTGCGCACCCAATGGCAATATTATCTGGTGCGTTTGCTTCATTATCGGCATTTTATCATGACTCACTGGATATCAATGACCCTGCACAAAGAGATTTATCTGCGTTTAGGATGATTGCAAAAGTTCCAACCTTAGCAGCAATGGCTTACAAGTACTCTATCGGTCAGCCTGCGGTATATCCAAGAAATGATTTAAGTTTTTCTGAGAATTTCTTGCATATGATGTTTGCGGTTCCAGCTGAGGAGTATAAAGTTGATCCGGTGTTGGCAAAAGCGATGGATCAAATCTTTATTTTGCATGCAGACCATGAGCAAAATGCTTCCACTTCTACCGTACGTCTTGCAGGTTCCTCTCAGGCTAATCCGTTTACGTGTATATCAGCAGGTATTGCCTCTTTATGGGGGCCAGCACATGGTGGGGCAAATGAAGCGGTTATTAACATGCTTGAAGAAATTGGTGATGTTAAAAATATTCCTGAATTTATTAAACGTGCTCAAGATAAAAATGATCCTTTCCGATTAATGGGCTTTGGTCACCGTGTTTATAAAAATTATGATCCAAGGGCTGCTGTTCTTAAGGATACATGTTCAAAAGTGTTAAAGGCGCTAGGGCAGATCAACGACCCGCTATTAAAAATTGCCAAGGAACTAGAGAAAATAGCGCTAAATGATGATTATTTTGTTAAAAGGAAGCTTTATCCTAATGTGGACTTTTACTCAGGAATCATCTATAAAGCCATGGGTATCCCAACGTCCATGTATACGCCTCTTTTCGCACTTGCTCGGACAGTTGGTTGGGTTGCTCAGTGGCGTGAAATGATGGAAGATCCAGCGCAGCGTATTGGTCGTCCGCGACAGCTCTATGTTGGTGAGAAGCCTCGTAAATATACTCCACTAAGTAAACGTAAGTAGAGTTTGGTAAGAAGAGTTGAAATTGTAGTTGGAGAGTTAAGTGTGCGACGTTTCTTTGGAACTGATGGTATAAGGGGTACGGCTAATACTCCGCCTATGACCGCTGATATTGCTCTTAGGGTTGGCATGGCTACCGGAGCTTATTTCCGTAATCATGAAAAAGATCAAAAAGATCATAAGGTTGTTATTGGCAAAGACACCAGATTGTCTGGTTATATGATAGAACCTGCATTAACAGCGGGCTTTATTGCCATGGGAATGGATGTCGTATTGGTTGGTCCTATGCCAACTCCTGCGGTTGCTATGCTTACTAGATCTTTGCGTGCCGATCTTGGCGTGATGATCTCTGCTTCACATAATCATTTTGAAGATAACGGGATTAAGCTTTTTGATGCAATTGGTCTGAAACTATCAGATCAAGCTGAAAGCGAGATAGAAGCGCTAATGCAATCGGATGACCTTGAAACTTTGTTAGCAAAGCCAAGTGATTTAGGTAAGGCGAAAAGGTTGGACGATGCGGTGGGGCGTTATATTCAGCATGTTAAAAATACTTTTCCAAGGCAACAAACCTTAGCGGGTCTTAAAGTTGTTTTAGATTGTGCAAATGGTGCTGCTTATAAAATAGCGCCTGCAGTATTATGGGAGCTTGAAGCTGAAGTGATTACGTTAGCTGCAGAGCCAGATGGATATAATATTAACCAACATTGTGGTTCAACAAGTCCACAGATGCTTGCCAAAAAGGTTGTAGAAAAAAAAGCAGATATTGGTATTGCACTGGATGGTGATGCAGATAGGTTGGTAGTATGTGATGAACAGGGTACTATTGTTGATGGTGACCAACTAATGGCCTTAATTGCCAAATATCAGCGTGATGTTGGTTTGCTTCAAGGTGGAGGGATTGTTGCAACCTCTATGTCTAATATGGGTCTAGAGCGTTACTTGGAGTCTATAGAGCTTCATCTTAAGCGTACAGAAGTGGGGGATCGTTATGTTTCAAAATTTATGCGTGAGCATGGTTATAATGTAGGTGGTGAACAAAGTGGCCATATTATCATGCGCGATTATGCTACTACTGGTGATGGGTTGGTTGCTGCTTTGCAAGTGTTAGCCGTACTTGTGACTTCAGGTAAGCCGGCAAGCCAGGTATGTCATGTATTTGAGCCCTATCCCCAGGTACTTGAGAATATTCGTTATGATAAATCGAAGCAACCATTAGAGAATGTGGATGTTAAACAGGCAATTGAATCTGCCCATGCTAGTCTTGGTAAAGATGGCAGGTTGGTGGTACGTAAGTCTGGTACGGAACCCTTAATTCGTGTGATGGTTGAAGGAAAAGACATTGACCTTGTTAATAAGGTAGTAGGACAAGTTGCAGGTAGTGTGAAGCAAGCTTCTTAATTTAATTGTTGAGGTGAGTTTTGAATTATCCGCCACGTGTTTTGACTATTGCCGGCTCCGATTCATCGGGTGGAGCTGGTATTCAGGCTGACTTAAAAACCATGACGTGTTTGCATGTTTATGGCATGAGTGCGGTGACTGCAATTACATCGCAGGATACATGTGGGGTGTATGATGTTATGCCTGTGAGTCCAGCTATAATTGCTAGTCAGATTAAGGTGTGTATAAATGATATTGGTGTTGATGTTATAAAAACAGGTATGTTGGTTGATCAGCATTCCATCAGGTCGGTTGCAAAAGCTATATCTGATTATGGGTCAAACATACCGTTAGTGCTTGATCCGGTAATGGTTTCTACTTCAGGTGCCCGTCTGCTTAATGATGATGGTGTTGATGCGCTTGAGCGTGATTTATTTGTGCGTAGTTTGATTGTAACGCCCAATTTGGATGAAGCGTCGGTTTTGCTAAAAAAAGAAATAAAAACGATTTCTGATATGAAAGAGGCGGCACATACTATTTGTGCTACGGGACCAAAATGGGTGCTTATAAAAGGTGGTCATGCCATAGGTGATAAGGTTAATGATGTATTGGTAGGTCCAGATTTTGAAGAGGTATATAGTAGCGCAAAGATTGATACCAAGCATACCCATGGTACGGGCTGTACATTGGCATCTGCGATTGCATCGTATGTTGCGCAAAAAAAAGCTGTGCCTGAGGCAGTGAGACTAGCTCGGTTGTTTGTTAGGAGGGCTATTGAATCTGCGCCTGGTTTGGGGAAGGGAAGTGGCCCTTTGGGATTTAATGTAACAGACATCAAGTAGGTAAAAAGATGGTACATATGATTTATGTCACTTTTGGGAGCAAGGAAGAAGCGATCAATATTTGTAGGAAACTAGTGGAAAAAGAATTTGTTGCTTGTGCTAATATTATCAATAACGTTGTATCGGTTTATTCTTGGGAAGGGCAAGTGCAAGAAGATGCTGAAGTTGTGGCAATTTTGAAAACCTCGGATGTGCTTGTAGATAGTGTTATTGCTGCCATAAAAGAGGACCACAGCTACGATATTCCTGCGATTTCGGTGATAGAAGTAACAAAGAATAACGAAGAATTCACAAAATGGCTTGAAACTTGCGTCAAGATATCGTAAAAAACCAACCCTCTTGTTATGTTTTTATCATAACAAGTAGCTGGTAAGAAAAATGTTGGGGTATGGCCAAGCGGTAAGGCAACGGTTTTTGGTATCGTGATCCCTGGTTCGAATCCAGGTACCCCAGCCATCCACACCTTTTCAAAAATTCTCCGTTTTATGTTTGATGTCCACAAACCCCAATAAATCTAGGGGTTTTGGCGTTTTACCTGTGACCTTCACGGGCAATAAAAACTCCAAAGATGTCAGATTTTGTCTCTCTATCTCCCGTTTTTCTCTGTTTCATGTGACCTCGCCTTTCAAGGTCACACGGCTCTGTCATCCTTATATACCAATGGTTTTAGCAAAAACCACCCGCGTGACCTTCAACTGTTTTTTGAGAAGCATTTGCCACCTTTGGCAGAACCAATTTTAAACTAAGTTGTTATTGCAATATACCCCCATAGGGTATATTATGAGAGTGCAAGCTACAAGGAGTTATTACATGTCAGAATGCTGCAATAAAAATGAGAATCCCGATCATAGTAAGGAAGTGTCAAGGCTAAACCGTATCTCTGGTCAAATAGACGGCGTTAAGAAAATGATTGAAGAACGCCGTTATTGTCCTGATATAATCACACAGTTGCGTGCCATAAGTTCTGCAACAAAAGCAGTTGAAGCCAGCCTGTTAGAAACACACTTAGGAGCGTGTGTCACTGAAACTTTCAAAGCTAAAAACAAAAAAGACCAGCAGCAAAAAATTGAGGAGCTTATAAAATTATTTAAAAGGTTTGATTAACTATGAAAAAAATTTCTTTAATACTTTCTTTGTTCTTTTTATTTACATCACCGGCATTGGCGAAAACCTATAACCTTGATGTTGCCTATAAACAGGTTAACATTACAGGCAAACCGCTAAAGAAAATTGCCATTAACGGTACTATTCCCGGCCCAACATTAGAGTTTACTGATGGTGAAGATGTCACCATCAATGTTAACAACCACTTAGATGAAGATACGTCTATTCACTGGCATGGCCTATTGCTTCCTGGGGAAATGGATGGTGTCCCTGGGCTAAATGGATTCCCTGGAATTAAACCTGGTGAGACATTTACGTATAAATTTAAAATAAGACAGACGGGCACTTACTGGTATCACTCACATTCCAAAGGTCAGGAACAAGATGGTGAATATGGCTCAATAATTATCAGACCAAAAGGCAAAGACCCTGTACAGTCTGACCGTGATTATATTGTTTTGTTATCAGACTTTCATGAGGAAGATTCCAGTACAATTATGTCTAACTTAAAAATGTCTTCCGAATATTACCAATATGCAAGGCGCACCGTTGGTGACTTCTTTGAAAGTGCTAAGAAACACGGGTTTAAACGCGCATGGGAAAATGCCAAAATGTGGGGTGAGATGCGTATGCTGCCAACCGATTTGGCTGATGTAACGGGGTACACATTCCTTACCAATGGTAAAACTTCCGATCAGAACTGGACGGGATTATTCAAAGCCAGAGAGCGTGTACGACTACGCTTTATCAATGCATCTTCTATGTCGTTCTTTGATATTAGGATTCCAGGGTTAAAAATGCATATAGTGGCATCAGATGGACAAAATGTTGAACCTGTGCCCGTTGATGAGTTTCGCTTTGGTGTGGCAGAAATTTACGATGTTATTGTAGAGCCAAAAGAAAACAAAGCATATACGATTGTTGCCGAACCGATAGACCGTACTGGTTTTGCTCTTAGCACACTCGCTCCAAGAGAAGGCATGAAAGGCAAAATACCAAAACAAAGAGAACGTGCTCTACTAACCATGAAGGATATGGGGCATGAAATGGATCACTCAAAAATGGATCATTCCAGTATGAGCATGGAGGATATGGCGGCGATGAACGAAAGCGGTTGGGCTAAAACAGGTGCGCCGAAAAATGCAAAAGTGCTTGATTATTCAGACCTTCGTTATCGCGGCATACAAAAAGATAAACGTGATGCCGAGCGTGAAATAGTAGTGCGTCTTGGTGGCAATATGGAGCGTTATATCTGGACAATGAACGGTAAAAAATACCGCGATTCAAAACCGATTAATCTAAGGTACGGTGAAAGGGTAAAATTAACTTTCATTAATGAAACCATGATGGCTCACCCTATGCACTTACATGGCATGTTCTTCCAGTTGGAAAACGGACAACCTATAGAAAAGTTACCTAACAAAAATATGGTGATTGTACCCCCTGGCGATTCATATTCTGTTTTGCTTTCTGCTGATGAGCCAGGCGAATGGGCGTTTCATTGCCACCTGCTTTATCACATGATGGCCGGAATGATGAATAAGGTGGTAGTAGCAAAATTAGATGCAGAGGATATGCCTGCACCGATACAATATGAAAATGGAGGGCATAAGCATGTACACTAAAATTACCAGATTTTTAGCAGTTTTATTTATTGCCTTTCCAGCGTTAGCATTTGCAGGTGAAGGGCAAACTATTTTCCACTCTTTTAAACTGGAAACGGATATAGGCAATAATGGTGAGAAAGCGGTTTATAGTTGGGATTTTGACGGCTGGATCGGCGGTGACGTTAATAAACTGCATTTAAAATCCGAAGGTGAGAAGGTTGACGGGCAAACTGTAGAACAAGCTGAATATTGGGCTATGTATAGCCGCAATGTGGCAACTTTCTGGGATGCACAAATAGGTGTGCGTTTTGATGAGCAGCCAGAGTCCACCAGCTATTTAGTAGCAGGAGTTGAAGGACTTGCTCCATATTTTTTTGAAACAGAAGCGCATTTGTTCCTTAGTGATGATGGTGATGTTACTGCAAGGCTTCATCAATCCAATGAGTTTCTGCTTACCCAACGGTTAATTACTGAGCCATATCTTGAAGTTGATTTTTCTGCACAAGATGTGCCTGAACTAGAAATAGGCTCTGGTATTACCAGTGGTGAGTTTGGAATACAGACCCGCTATGAAATTACCCGAAAGTTTGCGTCTTATATTGATTTTAAGTATGAGCGTAAATTTGGCGAAACCTCTGCTATTGCAAGAAAACATGGTGAAAACAGAGATGATTTTATTGCAGGTGTAGGGGTGAGGTTAATGTTTTAATCAATCTGGTTCAATCTTAAACAAACATCGATATTGCTTGGCTTTTTTATCCCAAATAATTGCATTGCCTTCAATGTTGAAGATATGATTGAAAATCTTACATAGCCTGTCCTTTCTTTTTACTACGCTGGTTGAAGCAGCAGAACTACTCCAATCAATTACACCATAATTAAGTGCAAAATCATACAGCATGTTCCAGAGCACAGTGGGTTTACCGGCTCGTGATTTTGCCATTCCAAGATCAGAATATGTAGCAGTCATACTTTTTCCTCGGCATGTTAATAATACTGTGTGGCCATCAGTAAATTGAACTGTAACTTCATTCCATCTTGTGCCTGGCACAACATGTCGAAATTTAACAATTCCTGCCCGTTTTTCTTCTTTTTCAACTTCATTTTTAACCTTTTGACGAAAATCTTTTAGCAACTCATCGGGTTTGCTATTCAGGCCAAGTGATCCTTCTACATTGTAATACAGCATATCACTAAGACATAAAAACGTAGCTCCTACTTTTTCCATTAACGAAATGGTGTCATTATCTAATTTACGCAAGCTGGAAGTAATAAAAATAAATGGCTTGGAATCTCTTGAATTACATAATTTGGTTATTGCATGCTTTAGATGCTCTGATTTATGGTGAAAAGTAAGATATACAGGGAAATGCATAGATGCATGCGTTAAATAATCACCTATTTTGAAGGTATGGATATAATCATTCAATCTCTGGAAGTCAGATTTAACATCCAATAAATCAGCCAGCATATTGCAGAATTTATGCCACCTTATTTCATAGACTGCCAAAGCATAGCTATCGATTTCTACCTCGGTACAATTTTTTGGAAACTCTGTGCATCCGCATATAGCAAGACATTTGCTACTACTTTTTTTGATTATCGACCTTGGGCATCCATCTAACCCAGGTGCGGGACATGGATATGATTCTGCGTATTGTCCGGTTGGACTTAGGTAGGAAGAAAAACTATTAAATTCACGGTCTAAAAAAGACTGCCATTCATAAAGTGGCGCCTTGCATCCATTTGTTTCAATTACATCCCACAGCCGTTCTAATGCCCATTTCATGAACGTCTCCTTCATATTTATTAGTAGGCTGAAGGATAAAGCCACGGGCTTTTAACAAACTCTCAACCAGGTCACTATCATCATCCCTTTCAAAAATAGCCTTATTAGGAGGTACTATTCTTACAGTCCTGGCTCTTTTAGCATTATCAAATTTAATTGAAAAAGTTGCTGAGACAATTGAACTATTTCTTGATATTTCACCATCCCAACTGTTAGAAGAGAAATAATCTTTTGTATCTATTGTTTCCTTGTCACCGTGAGCACCACCGATAAAACGCTTAATTTGAGTTAGTTTTACATATTCTATGCCATCTATGTCGGAACAAACCAAGCTTGCTGCACCATCAGTAATTAATGGTTCAAGGGTATACTTTGTTTCACTTAGAAAATAATCACTACTGCCAAATAAATGGCGGCCAAAAACCTCCAGATATAAAACTTTTTCACCTTTAGTAACAGAGCCATTGATTGCCAGCTCATTATCAACTCTATCGTAAATTATTACATCATAGCTCTCTGGACGATAAAGAATGGTTTGAGGTTCACCATTATTCAAACTTCCCTCACGTTTAAAAGGTTTTCCATGTCTGATGAGAAAACATAACTTTCTACCATGATCATATGGAAATACTTTGCAGCTACCACCTCGATTATTTTGAACGAACCAAATATCAAGATCTTTTTGAATTTTTAGAATAATATCATTATCAGGATTTTTTGCTGTTGTAGATGATGATTCGGCACTTCTGAAGTGCTCAAATGATTTTGGTTTAAACGCCAATGATTCTGCATGAAGGGATTCTAATAAATCTGGTCTTAAAACCCAAAACTGAGCAGCAATATCAGCTGGTGTAGTTTGTGGTGTAAAAATTATCGGTATATTTTTTTGTTTGGCAGATTCAAGTAGCACATCCATCTTTTCTTCAGATGCCATTTCATTTACGAAAAATAAAGCATCTGATAATTCGACCGGCATATCATCATTTGCATTTAAGAGTATTGATGATAGCAGCTCATAATCAAAATTTGCTGTGCCATTTATTTTTATATCCATGCCCTTATCCCCCAGATATTCTTTATAAGGTAGCAGAAACTCCAGCAATATTTTTGGTTCCAGCTTTTTCAAACTACCTGGGGCAGCAAATCTTCTTGGATTGTGTGTGCTCATAACTTATGTCCGTTTTTTTATTAAATCATTTCATCTTCCATCTTCTGTTACTTTTTCATCAAATGGGTAAAACACAATCTCAAGCGCCCTTGATTTTCTTGGTTTCCTACGCCGTACATAGCCTTTTTCTACCAATTTACTTACCCCATCATAGGCACTTGTTGCTGTTATACCTAACTCATCTGCCAGCTCACTATATGTTGGGAACGAACCGTACTCATCATGTAGTTTTTTTATGACCCTAAGCGTGTTCTCCTGAATCGGTGTAAGCGGTTCAAAAGACGCAGGCAGAGGATCAGCATCCTTTGCTGTCATAACAATACTCTTTGTTTTTGGTGCATCCCTTGCGTGTAAGTGGCCTGCTTAGCCACCATATAAATATAAGCCTTATTTCTATAAGGTTCAGTTGAAATATAAAATCAGACTTACAACTGACAGTCAATTTAAAAAAGCATCTTCAAATGATTTTTTTCATGTAACCCCCTGACAGTTTTCTATCTTTTCGCAGATTACCTTAGTGCAAAGCACCTAAAACAACTGGAGATAAGCACTATGAAAACCATTGAGCAATTTAATAGTAAAACTTTAGAAAATCTGGAGGAAATAGCCAAAATATTAGCAACAGGATTTATACGGCATATGGAAAAACAAGAAGCAGAATCTACTGACAATTCAGTTGACTCTACAGCGGTTCCAAGCATTCATGCGCAAGTACAATAAATCTAATAAAAGATGGGGTTATATTGGTGCTAGAACAACAAATTGATCACAAAACAATAACACGTCAATTAATAGAATTAAGAGAGCTTTCTCCTATAGAACTGCAAAATAAATGGCGTGATTTATATGATGCAGAACCACCTGCTATTAGTAAGTCTCTGCTAGTAAAGAAGCTTTCATATCGCATACAAGAACTTCAATACGGAGTATTTCCCGATAAAGCAAAGAAGCTGCTAAAAGAACATACCGAGGCATATGAACAAGGCAATATTTTGAATAAAAAGCAAGATAATGCGATGCCTGTTGCAGGTACAAAACTAACAAGAATTTACGATGGTGAGGAGCACCAAGTTACCGTTGTTCGAAATGGTTATGAGTATAAAGGGCAAATTTATAAATCACTTTCTGTAATTGCCAGAAGAGTTACCGGAACACACTGGTCAGGCCCTAAATTTTTTGGATTAAAAAGATAGGTAAATAAAAATGAAAGATGGTGCTGCCCTTGAAATCATAAAATGTGCTAGGTACACAAGAAAATCTACAGAGCATGGATTAGATCAAAAATTTAATTCATTAGAAGCACAGAAAGATGCCTGCGATTCATATATCAGGTCACAAAAAAGCAAGGGGTGGGTATTAATCCCAGAAATTTATGAAGATGGAGGTTTTACCGGAGCTAATATGGAACGTCCCGGATTACAAAAATTAATAGAAGACATAAAGTGCGGAAAAATAAATGTAGTGGTGGTTTACAAACATGACCGCTTAACCAGATCATTAATGGATTTTGCCAAATTAATTGAACTATTTGATGAATACGATGTATCATTTGTTTCTGTTACTGAACAATTCAATACTACTGATTCTTCTGGAAGATTATTTCTTAATATGCTTTTCAGTTTTGCACAGTATGAAAGAGAGATAGCTGCAGAACGTACTCGTGATAAAATAGCTGCATCAAAACGCAAAGGAATCTGGATGGGAGGCACAGTTCCACTAGGTTATAATGCCATTAACAAAGAACTTAAAATTAATGAATATGAGGCAAATATTATAAATTTTGTCTTCAGCAAATATATTGAGTGTAATTCAACAGTCCAAGTTGCTAAAGAAGCTCAAAAATTGGGATATAAAACCAAAGAACGCAAAACAAAATCGGGTGTTATTGGCGGGAAGCCTTTAGATAAAGGAACCATATATCGAATTTTAAGTAATAAAACATATATTGGGAAAGTTGAACATAAGGGACAAATCTATGATGGAAAACACCAACCTATAGTCAGCCAGGAGAATTGGGATAAAGTTCATTCCATGTTAGGAGATAGCCCAAGAAAGAAAGCTATCAATGCGCGCATAAAAACACCTGCATTACTAACTAGTGTTTTAAAATGTGGTGACTGCAATTCTGGGATGGTACCTACATATACTAAAAAAGGTGATAAACAATACCATTATTACAAGGCTGATAATGTTATTAAAAAAGTTTGTGAAGATTGTCCGATAGGAGCACTCCCTGCTGGAGAAGTTGAGAATTTAATTTTAGACGAAGTCAAAGTTATATTGCAAAATCCAATAATGATTTCAAAAACCTGGGGGCAAGTAAGAAAACTCAACACAAAATATTCTGAAGAACAGGTTTATAATGCACTAAAGAATATAAACCTCCTCTGGGATGAATTATTTATACTAGAAAAAAGAAGGATAATCCAATCACTAATATCAAAAGTTATTGTATATCCTGAAGCATTAGAAATTCATATAACATCTAATAAAATTAGCCATATCATTCATGATTTTAGCAATCATATAGAGACAGAAGAAAATGATGGTGATTCATTTGCAGAATTTAGCCAACGAGAAATATTAATTAACGGCGGAAGTATAGTGATAAGACTTCCTATAACATTTAAACGCAAATATAAAGGTCGGGTGGCTATTATTACACCTGCAGATGAAAATGAATTTAATGCATATGATGAAACTTTGGTTAAAGCTGTCGTGAGAGCGTTCAAATGGTGGAAGCAATTAGAAGATAATACCATTTCTGGAATAGATGAAATTAGTAAAAAAGAAGGCATTAATCGTGGCTATATCAGCAAAATTTTAAGAATAACATGTTTAGCGCCAGATATAATATATTCAATCCTTATTGGAAATCAGCCTAAATCCCTAATGCTTGCTGATTTAACGAAGAAAGACATCCCTGACGACTGGCAAGAGCAAAAGCAGCTCTACGGATTTGTTTAAAACAATTTTCCTGTCATTAGAAAAAAGAGGTCGTGGATATAAATCACGGCCTTTTTTTTATGCCAAAATTCTTGATGACATAAAAAATGTCATCGCTCTTACAATGACATGTCATCGGTAAAATCAAAAAAATTTCAAAAAAAATCACTTTTTTAAAGCGCTAAACAGCCCTTGAAAAACAAGGCTTGTAGGCAAACTGGCTAACAGTTTGATGCTCTGCCACGCCTAACCCCAATGACATTTCAACAGTTCTTCCCTGAAGCAGGTCAGCATGTCGCTGCCTGAAAACTTAATTCAGGGATTAAACCAATGAAATCTAATAACCGTTATGAAGGAATAGACAACTTTACAATTCACACAATTAGAAAAAAAGCCAGAAGCCTCATTAAGAAAAACCATTTTCCAGGCTATGAATGTGAAGATTTAGAGCAAGAATTGCTTGTTTATCTACTAACAAGACTGCCATTAACTGACTTAACAGGAAATCACACCAAAGCAGGTATAATAAAAAAGCTAATCGATGAGCGCGCAATACAATTGCTTAGAAAAGAGAGGTTTAAAAAAAGGCATACAGACCTACCTTTGTTATTTTTATTTGACGTCATTTTTTATGATGAAGAAATTGGTCAGGAAATATTGCGAATAGACACATTGCCATCAAGCTCTTCCATATCAGATGAACCTGACTGGAATGAGGCGGATAATATTGATTGTGAAATTGATATCAATGCCGCAATAAAAAATATGCCTCCAGTTTGTGGAGCGATGCGTTTAGACGAATTATGCGAATTACTTGGTCAGATGAGTGTTAATGACATTAGTAGATTCAAAAATATCTCCAGAGATAGCATCTATAGGGCATTATCAAAAGTCAGAAGGATCTTTAAGGAGAAAAACTTAAATATTTACCTCTAATCCCCTGACACTTTTAACCCGTTTAGCAGATTAACTTAGTGCAGACTACGGAAACTTGTCGGGTTTTATGGAAATACAATACCCGCCGCTATATGCGGCGGGGAATACCATAAATTGCTTTTATCATTGGGCAAGATCCAAACCCGATTCCTTGTCTGCAGTTTGTAAACCTTCAACTGGAGACTCTTTATGACTAATAATACCATTACAATAGAAGAAATGATGACAATGCCAATTGGTGGCATTGCTAAACTATCCGCAAAGCAACTGTATAGCCTTTTATCCGATGCTTCAAAGCTACTTGCTCATGCTAAAAAAACAAAGCAATGGATCGAAGCTGCAATTGCGATGAAATACGAAGAACAGATTCGGGCAAAGCGTCAGCGTTTAGGCAAAGATTTTGGTACTATTAACATTGATGATGATGGCTTTAAAATTACCACTACTGTTCCTAAAAAAGCTTTATGGGATCAAGAAAAATTAGCAGAAATATTTACTCGTATTCAAAATGAAGGTGATGACCCAACAGAATATCTGGAAGTTACATATAAGGTTCCAGAAAACAAATATAAAGCTTGGCCTAATTTAATCAAAAAAGAATTTGAACCAGCCAGAACATTAGAAGAAGGCAAGCCCACTTATTCGCTAACTCCAGATGTGGAGGAAGCATAATGACTGGTTTACCTATCATAAGCGCTGAAGAGCGCATGAAAGAGAAGAAAGGTATCAAGGGCTGTATTATTGGAGTTTCCGGTATTGGGAAGACTTCACAGCTTTGGACTCTCGACCCAAAAAACACTTTGTTCATGGATCTGGAGGCTGGTGATCTTGCTGTCGAAGGATGGAAAGGTGATGCTTTGCGTCCTCGCACTTGGCAAGAATGTCGTGATTTTGCGGTGTTTATCGGCAATTTTAATCCATCATTACGTGACGAGCAGCCATATAGTGAAGCACATTATAAGGCTGTATGTGAAAAATACGGTGATCCAAAAGTTTTGGATAAATATGACACCATTTTTATTGATTCAATAACAGTAGCAGGTCGCCTTTGTTTCCAGTGGTGTAAAGGCCAGCCACAGGCATTTTCAGAAAAAACAGGCAAGCCTGACATGCGTGGCGCTTATGGTCTGATGGGTCAGGAAATGGTCGGATGGCTTGCCCACCTTCAACATACACGTAATAAAAATGTTTGGTTCGTTGGTATCTTAGACAAGAAAACCGATGACTTTAATCGTGCATATTTTGAAATACAAATTGATGGAAGCAAAACCAGCCTGGAATTGCCTGGAATCTTTGACCAATTGATCACTATGGCAGAGATACAGTCACAAGATGGTACTGCATTTCGTGCTTTCGTTAACCACACCATGAATCCTTATGGATATCCAGCAAAAGACCGCAGCGGTCGTCTTGACATGCTGGAAGAGCCACATCTTGGCCGTTTAATGGAGAAAATCAAGGGGCCGGTAAAACCGGCATCAGAACGCTTGGTTTATGAGCAGCCAAAAACTGACCCTGAATCTGCCAACGCTAATACTGAATCTAAACCTCAACCTCAACCTCAAACTCAAGGAGATCAATCATGAGTAATAACTGGAATGATTTTAACAATGCTGAAGAGCAAACCAGCTTTGATGTAATACCAAAAGGAACACTTGTAAAAGTGCGAATGACAATAAAGCCAGGTGGCTATGATGATGCCAATAATAGTTGGACAGGTGGTTATGCCACGCACAAACCCGATTCTGGCGCTGTGTATTTGTCGTGTGAATTTGTAATTTTAGCAGGTGAATTTGCAAAACGAAAAATCTGGAGCAACATCGGTCTTTATAGCCAAAAAAATAACAATAATTGGGGCAACATGGGGCGCTCCTTTATCAGAGGTATTCTAAATTCTGCTCGTGGCATTATGCCAAAAGATGAATCACCAAACGCCCAAACTGCAAGAAGAATAAATGGTCTAGCCGATCTGGATGGTATTGAATTTGTTGCAAGCGTTGGTGTTGGAAAAGATCAAAACGAAGAAAAGAAAAATGAGATCCGGTTGGCTATTACTCCCGATCATAAGGAGTACGCCAACATTATGGGCGCTGTGGCAACCGTTGCTGCCCCGACAACAGCTGCAGCCCTACCAACTTCAAACTATCAGCCATCTGCTCCAACTGCAAATCCTGCAGAACCTAGCTCTAATCCAACTGGCAAGCCTTCTTGGGCGCAATAATACAGGAGTTTTAGATGTTACTGCGTCCTCGTCAGAAGATTTTTGTTGAAAAGAGTGTTGCTGCTCTAAAAGAATATGGCAACACTCTTGGTGTCGCTCCAACAGGGAGTGGCAAGACTATCATGTTGTCTGCTGTTACGGCAAAAATAGTTAAAAACGTTGATACAAGTAAGGCTTGCATACTTGCCCATCGTGATGAATTAACATCGCAAAACTGTCAGAAGTTCAGCAAAGTTAATCCTAAAATAAGCACTTCTGTTTTTGATGCCACGAACAAATCATGGGATGGTGATGTAACTTTTGCAATGGTGCAAACTTTATCTCGTGACAATAATATTTCTTTAATGCCTCAGCTGGATTTATTGGTAATTGATGAGGCGCATCACGCTGTAGCCAATGGCTATATGCGAATCATACATAAGGCAAAAGAATTAAATCCCCATTGTATGATCTATGGAGTAACAGCAACACCGATGCGTGGTGATCGCAAAGGTTTGCGCCCTATCTTTTCAAATGTTGCTGACCAGATCACTTTAGAAGAATTAATTGCCTCCGGTCATCTTGTACCGCCACGCACTTTTGTAATTGATGTTGGTGTCAGAGAGGAGCTTACCAATGTAAAGAAAGTTGCTGCTGACTTCGATATGGGCGAAGTCGATAAAATAATGAATAAGCGGCCTATTACCAATGCAGTAGTAAAGCATTGGAAAGAAAAAGCCGGTGACCGCAAAACCATTGTTTTTTGTTCTACTGTCGATCATGCCAGAAATGTATGTAGAGCATTTAATGATGAAGGTGTAAAAGCTGTTCTAATTCATGGAGAGTTATCAAAATCAGAACGGGCAGACGCACTAAAATCATACGAGGAAGGTGATACACAGGTTGTTGTTAACATTGCTGTGTTAACAGAAGGGTATGATTACACACCAACATCATGTGTAGTTTTACTGCGTCCATCTTCTTATAGATCTACGATGATTCAAATGGTTGGGCGCGGACTTCGCACTATAGACCCTGCTGAACACCCAGGCATTGTAAAAACAGACTGTATTGTTCTTGATTTTGGAACATCATCATTAATGCATGGCTCGTTAGAGCAAAGTGTTACTCTGGATGTAAAAGAAACAGATCGTGAATCACCAAAGAAAAAATGTCCTGAATGCAGCGCCATTGTTCCAACGTCTGCCAGAGAATGTTCCTTGTGCGGATATGTATGGGAAAGAAAAGAAAGCGAAGAAAGTGATAGCGACCAATTATCTGATTTTCTTATGTCAGAAATTGATCTGTTGGCACGTTCTTCATTTAGATGGTGTGATATCTTTAGTGATGATGCTGCACTTATTGCCCAGGGCTTTAATGCCTGGGCAGGCATATTCTTTCTTGAAGGTAGATGGTTTTCAGTTGGCGGAGGTAAAAATCTTGCAACATCCCTTTTATCGATCGGTGAAAGAACAGTTTGTTTGGCTGCAGCCGATGATTGGTTAAATGACAATGAAACATCCGACAGCGCACATAAAACAAACCAATGGCTGAATCAGCCTGCAACTTATAAGCAGCTTAGGTATTTGCCAGCGCATTTAAAAAATGATCACGGTCTTACCCGTTATCAGGCATCGGCGCTGCTTACTTTCCAGTTCAACAAGAAAAAAATACGTGAACTCGTTTGGGGTTCCAGGGAGGCAGCGTGAGATGTGCAGTGTGCTTAATGATGGATCATGGTTTTGGCTATGTACAGCCACCTTACAAATTTTCCAGCAGATGGGGGCAAAAAACCTATCGCAAATTCTGTTCAAAGCACTGCCAGGACATCTATTCGCACATCAAAAAAACAAAAGGAGCAGAGACAGTGATTGATCCTACAAAACATGAAAAAGACGCAATGGCGGCCGCATTAAAACCGCTAGGTGAATATGTCGCATCCATTGGCATGCACCGAGGACTAGCAAATTACACAAAGGAAGAAATTCTGACGCTAGTTGAAGTCACCATCACGGCCTACCACGACCACCTAAGAGAAGCAGTTAAAGATGAATTTGAGGTAGAAATTCCATGCTAGATTTTAATAGTTCCAAAACATTTGCAGATAGAGTCAACGGCTTTATTGATCTTGCCCTAGAGGAAGAAAATAAAAAACAAACACCGAGGGATTACCTTGGTGGATCACGCTTAGGAGTAGAATGCAAACGTGCTTTACAATTTGAATATTTGAATACTCCAAAAGATGAAGGTCGTGACTTTGATGGTCAGCTTTTACGAATATTTGCAGCCGGACATCTGTTTGAAGATATGGCAATCAAGTGGCTTCGCGCTGCAGGTGTGGAACTTTACACCGAAAAGAAAGACGGTCACCAGTTTGGCTTTTCTGTGGCAAAGGGGCGCATACGTGGGCATGTCGATGGTATTATCAATGCTGCTCCTGAAGAATTAGGCATGGGTTTTCCTGCACTTTGGGAATGTAAATCCATGAATAATAAGAGCTGGAGAAAAACACAAAAAGATGGTGTGGCTCTGGCACATCCTGTCTATGCAGGCCAGATTGCCACTTACCAGGCATATATGGAAGGAAGTGTATCTGGTATTTCAAATAATCCTGCGCTTTTTACAGCAATCAATAAGGATACTGCTGAATTATACCACGAACTCGTACCATTTGATTGCACCTTAGCACAAAAGCTCACCGATAAAGCTGTAATGGTATTGCAAGCGTGTGATGCCGGAGAGTTATTACCCCGTGTATCAAACACCTCCACTCATCACATATGTAAATTTTGCTCCTGGCAAGATAGATGTTGGGGGGCGAATGCATGACAAACAATTGGGGCGATTTTAATCAAGCAGCGGAGCAATACTCATCTTCTGATAAAAAATATAATGTTGAAGATATCAGATCACGCATGCTGTCTAATATTCATGCGATATTACGCTATTTACTGCCAAGAGGTATTTTTCAGGCAGATAGGTTTGTTGTTGGAGATCTGCAAGGCAATCCTGGAAAAAGCCTGGTGGTTACTGTATCAGGTGATAAAGCTGGTTTATGGCAGGATTTTTCCACTGGTGAATCTGGAGATCTCTTCACCTTATGGGCAGCAATTTATAGTCTTGATGCCAAGCAGAATTTCAATGAAGTATTGCAAGATATCGAAGGCTGGCTTGGGGGCGACTATAAAGAAAAATATAAAAAGCCAGAAGATTTCAAACCAACACCTCCCATCGATGAGCTTGGGGCTTTTACAGGCAAATGGGATTATTTTAATTCGCAAGGAAAGCTAATTGCTTGTGTTTATAGATACGATCCACCCGATGGTAAAAAGCAATTCCGACCTTGGGATGCGGTGGCAAGGAAATACAAAGCACCTACGCCACGACCGCTTTATAACCAACCACAAATGGTAACTGCCAAACAGGTAATTCTTGTTGAAGGTGAAAAAGCAGCACAGGCACTTAATAATGTTGGAGTATGCGCTACTACTGCAATGAATGGCGCGAAAGCTCCCATAGATAAAACTGATTGGACACCTCTTACTGGCAAAGATGTTGTTATCTGGCCTGACAAGGACAAAGCCGGTTGGGATTATGCGGAGAATGTAGCAAAGCACTTGCAGGAAGAAGGGGTTGCCAGTGTTTCTATTTTATATCCCCCCGATGATAAGACAGAAAAATGGGATGCTGCCGATGCTGTTATGGAAGGCATGAATATCAATAGCTTTCTGGCAACAGCAACAAGGTCGGAAATCAAAATAAACAGATGTCCAATATCTTTATATGAATGGACAGCAGAAAAATATGACGGTGATGCACCAGAACGTAGATTTTTAATCCAAGATACTATTCCGATTGGCAAAGCTACTTTGCTTGCTGCTATGGGTGATACAGGCAAAGGTATGCTTACCTTAAACCTTGCTTTGCAAATTTCTACAGGAGGAACGCAAAAAACATCCATTAGTCCTGAACCATTGATGTTTGGCAACCCTATAAAAGAATTTGGAACGGCTGTCATATTAACCGCAGAAGATGATCAGGATGAAATCCATATCAGACTAGAAAAGCTTGATCCAACCAGAGAGCGCAGCAAACCTGAGAACAGAAAGAAGCTGATAATTGTTCCATTGCCAAATGCCGGTGGTGCATTTCCGCTTATTAAAGAAACCTCACAAAATAATACATTTGAAAACACGGATTATTTTAATGATATCCGCAAGCAGCTTTTGCAGATCCCAGACCTTAGAATGATAGTTTTTGATCCACTGGCATCATTTACGCAGGCCGATGTAAATTCAAATCCGGCAGCAGGGAGTTTTGTTACCTGCCAACTCGCAGAGCTTGCTGTAGCTACTCAGTCAGCGTTGATAGTAGCGCATCATATGCGAAAGCCAGCAAATGGAAAGCCTATAGAAACAGCAGAACAAGCCCGTGATGCTATCAGAGGTACGAGCGCATTGGTAGATGGTGTTAGAAGCGCTTATGCCCTCTGGCCTGCAAAACAGGAAGATCAGGAAGGCGTATTTAAAATCCTAAAAGAAAAGTTTCAACGGAACGCTGTTTATAAAGGCGCAGTGGTCAAATCCAACTTTCCTTCAGATAAAACTATTCGAACATATCTACGAGATAAAGATAGCGGACTGCTTGTCGATATTACTGAACAATTGAAAAGACATAAAACGCCAAATGATGAGCTGAAAGATATTTTTGTCGACACAGTATCTCGTGCAGCGCGTAACGGTCACCCATTCACTCACACAGGAGAAGCTGGTCTTTATGACCAGCAGCATCGTCTTCCGGTGGAACTTCAGAATGTAGCTAAAAACAAGCTCTATTCACTTGGATTGGAGCTACTGAAAGAAAAACGTATCGTCAAATGTAAAGGCGAAGGATCAAAAATTGACAAATGGCTGGATGTGCCAGACGGACCATTCGCAAAGGCTTCAGGTGATTTCAAACTAGGTATGGAGGAGATTTAAAATGACATCAATTTTTATAGAAAAAAGCATTATTTGCGTTCCCGCTTCCCAGTGTTCCCACTGGGAAGGTAATTTTTGGGAACGTGATAAAACCACCCTGAAAGCCTTGGTTTTATTGGGTTTCTCAAAAAAATTTGCGTTCCCGGTTCCCAGCTTAAGTTTCTGGCTGCAGCCCTTATTTTACGGGCGTTCCCGCCTTCCCAATATATACTACGTATATATAGGTATGTTCTTCCCAAGAACACATACCTATATACAAAACGTAAAAACAGCAGCAGCCGGAATCCAAAAATTTAACATGGAGGTTTCGGAATGACACAAAAAATTTACTCAAAAATTCTAGCACTTGATCTTGGTACTCATACAGGCTGGGCAGCATGTGATGATACAGGCTTTGTCACATCAGGCATGATTCATTTTAAAACCACACGCTTTGACGGTGGTGGCATACGTTATCTGAAATTCAAACGGTGGCTGACCGAGGTTAAACAATCCCTTGATGTTATCGATGAGATCTATTTTGAGGAAGTTCGCAGACATAGTGGTGTTGATGCAGCCCATGCCTATGGCGGATTTATGGCAACGCTTACCTCATGGTGTGAACATCACCAAATCCCGTACCAGGGCATTCCTGTAGGCACAATCAAAAAACACATAACAGGCAAAGGCAACGCCAATAAACAGGCGATCATCAATGCTGTTAAGGCTCTTGGCTTTAACCCAATTGATGACAATGAGGCCGACGCAATCGCATTACTCAACTTAATTTTAACTAACCAAACGGAGGACGTATGACAGGAGAAGAATTACTACAACAGGCATTAACAACTTTTAGAGCAAGACGTGCCAGTTATGGAAATCCAGATAAATATTTTCATAAATTAGCCGATCGCTGGACAGCTGTTTTGGGCACAGAAGTAACAGCCAGTCAGGTTGCTATGTGCATGATTGAGTTGAAATTACTCAGGCTCGAAGAAGACCCTGCCAATTGTGACAGTATTGTTGATATTGCAGGTTATGCAGCATGTTTATCGGAGGTGATCAAATGAAACAGCCTCCATACAGATCAAATCTTGCAGGACTAATTCCAAAGAAAATAGATCCCGAAGATGTCAAACGCAAAGGATGGCGTGATGATGGTATCCTGGTGATTTCAAAAGATGACCAACGCCTTAATTGGCCTGAGCGTGAATTCATCAACCAAATAGGCAAAAAACTTTATGGCAACACTAAACAGGAGAAACAAAATGACAAATAACTGGAATAAAGACATGGTAATTGAACGCTTTGAAGAAGCCGTTGGAACCTTGAGGCGTTGGCATGTGCCTGGTATCAAGCCCAAGGGGCATTTTAGCGCATGGCCTGATATTGTTTACACGGTATGGGAAATAGAAATGCAGGATAAGTTACCTGTTAGATTAGGGTCACCATCTGCATCGGCCATTGACCGCATGAATGAAACATTTAGCTGGTTATGGCATTTAGAGCGTGTTGATGAACGCAAGGTAATAGTTATGAAAGCCCGAAAGATGAGATGGAAGTCTATCTTGCCCGTGCTTGGATGTGGTCGTACACATGGTTGGGAAATTTATCAAAACGCATTGGAAAAGATTGTAACAAAACTTAATAATAATTAAAAAAATTGTTCGCGAACAAAAAAGTACTGAACAGTGTGAACATTTTTTGCTATGTTGATAAATACAATTGCGGGAGGTTTGCGTTGATATGTTCCAAAGCGATAAAAAGTTGAGCTTTTGATCGGTTAATACAATTTTAACGAATATAGTTTATAATTAAGCATTTGATAATGTGACTATACAGTAGATTATGACTATATGTTTGGTGATTGATGATAACAACGTAAACAGAGAAGCTTCAAAAGCTCAAATGAAGAGTTTAGGATTTGAAGTTCATTCATGTGTAAATGGTAAAGAAGCGTTAGAATTTTGCAATCATGTATATCCTGAAATTATTCTACTTGACTGGCATATGCCAGTTATGTGTGGAAAGGGTTTTTTACAAAATATAAAAACCACTTATGATAAAAATTCAAAACCATTTATAATACTTTGTTCTGCTACTAAAAGTGAATCGGATATAAATTGCGCCTTTAAAGAAGGTGTTGATGATTCAATAGAAAAGCCTTTTAATACAGAAGATATGAAACAAATTTTAGTCCAACATGGTTTTATATAATAGTTACTCCGTGGCGAATTTCTAAAGCGGGTGGCAAAACCCCGAAATTTGCCTAGCGACAGAATCTTTAACTTGGTTGACACTCAGCTGAAGCAATTGCTTGGTTGCATTCGATAGCCGATAATTAATTTTAGCAAAAAAGATAAACATGAACAAAATTTCCATTCAGTATTGGAAACTGGATAGGCTTGTGCCTTACGCAAGAAATCCAAGGAAAAACGATGATGTCATCGACAAAATGTGCGGTGCAATTCGGGAGTTTGGATTTAGAATTCCAATTGTTGCAAAAAGCGATGGAACGATAGTTGACGGTCATTTGAGATATAAAGCTGCGTGTAAACTTGAAGTTGACACAGTGCCGGTTGTATTGGCTGATGATTTAAGTGAAGCGCAGATTAAAGCATTTCGTCTTCTTGCAAATCAATCAGCTAATTGGGCGGATTGGGATGATGACCTGCTAAAGCTGGAAATACAGGATTTACAGAACCTTGATTTTGACCTTGATCTTACCGGCTTTGAATTTGATGACATAGAGAAGTTACTCGAATCTGAACCACAAGAAGGTTTAACAGATGATGACGCTTCTCCATTAGTTGATGAAGAAAAAGATCCTGTAACAAAACCAGGTGATATATGGCTCTTAGGTGATCATCGTTTAATATGTGGTGATTCAACATCACCAGAAGTTATCGCAAAACTTATGGCTGGATCACTTGCTGATATGGTATTTACCGATCCGCCATATAACGTAAATTACGGCCAATCTATGAAAGATTCGTTACGTGGCAAGGATGGTCATAAAAATTATGCCGGAAGTCAGCCCGGCCGTAAAATCATGAATGATAATCTTGGTGATGAATTTTATGATTTTCTGCTAAGTGTTTGCCAGAATATGATTAAGGTATGCAAAGGTGCGCTTTATATTTGTATGTCGTCTTCTGAATTACATAATCTGCATAAGGCGTTTACAGAAGCCGGTGGCCACTGGTCAACTTTTATTATCTGGTCAAAAAACCATTTCACGATGGGTAAGGCAGATTATCAAAGGCAATATGAGCCGATCCTTTATGGCTGGCCGACCGGTCAAAAACATTATTGGTGTGGTGACCGCAATCAAAGTGATGTCTGGAATATCAAGCGCCCAAATAGCAATGATGTTCATCCTACCATGAAGCCGGTGGAATTGGTACAGCGTGCTGTTGAAAATAACAGTAAAAGCCGTGATATAGTGCTTGATCCATTTGGTGGATCAGGCTCTACCATGATTGCTTGTGAAAAAGTAGGCAGATCAGCAAGACTTGCTGAGTTAGATCCTAAATATTGCGATGTGATTGTAAAGCGCTGGGAAGAATATACCGGTAAAAAAGCCGCTTTAGAGTCAATAAATAAAGCTTGTTCCGATATTAAAAATTAGCATTTAGTTTGGTTTATATTATGAAATCCTCTTTAAAAGTGTTGGGTATTTTCTCCGGCATTGGAGGGTTTTCTATTGGCCTTGAAAAAGCAGGAATGCAAACGGCTGCATTTTGCGAAATAGAACCTTTTCCTCAAGATGTATTGAGTAAGCATTGGCCGAATACACGTATATTTACTGACATATGCAAATTAGATGGAGACGTTCTGCTTAAAAGTAGCATTACAGAAATAAATGTTATAGCTGGCGGTTTTCCTTGTCAGGATATTTCATGTGCAGGTAAGCAAAAGGGTATTGAAGGCAGTAGATCCGGACTATGGAAAGAATTTAAGAGGTTAATAGATGAACTCCAGCCAGATTACGCAATTATCGAAAACGTGGCAAACCTTCGTAGTCGCGGACTTATCACCGTTTTGCAAGATCTCTGGCAGATCGGGTATGATGCTGGGTGGCATTGCATACCAGCTTCAGCCGTTGGCGCTCCTCACAGAAGGGATCGCATCTGGATTATTGCCTACCCCAATGGCAAGAGCGCAGAGCGATTGTCCATCGGAAAGGAGAAGGAACAGCCCTTGTCTGGAGTCGGTAGTAAAAACATTTCCAACACCGACAACAAGGGATGCAACAGTAATAAAGGCAAGACCGCCAGAGAAAATGGTGAGGAAAGACGGCAGGAATGTTCTGCGAACTCCATCACTGGCAGAAACATTGTTACAGGAGAAAGACTTCCCTTATACGAAACAGGATTTACAAAAGAAACAACAGGGGAAAAATTACAAACCAGCAAAACAGTTTTGGCCAACTCCAACAGCCCAAGGCAGATGGGCATCCGAGGGACAAATAACCACTCTTCGCAAGAAAGTGGATGCCGGAGAACTAACGGTGAAGGACGCCGAAGCCATGATCGAGGGCAGTATAACGCCACCGAGAATGAAAAAGTGGCCAACACCAACTGCCAGGGACTACAAGGACACAGGAGATTTGAAGGAACTTGCCAAATACTCACACAAGAAGAGATTGGCATGTTCTGTTGCAGCCGAGGAATTAAGCAATGGGGAGTCGAGCCAGATACCCCAAGACTCAAAGACGGAAGATTAAATCCTGATTGGGTGGAATGGTTGATGGGTTTTCCAGTTGGTTGGACTGCTGGTGGAACACGAAAACAAAGATTAGTTGCTTTGGGCAATGCCGTTGTTCCTCAAATACCGGAATTAATCGGTGAGGCAATTATTAGAAATTATGAACAAAAATGGAACTGATATCACAATCAGAATGGGCAAGGCGTAAAGGTTTTACAAGGCAATATGCTAACAAACTTGTAAAAAATGGAACTATACAAACACATGATGGAAAGATTGACCCTGATCAGGCAGAGCGTGCTTTAGATTCACTTCGTAATCCAATGCATGATTCCAGGCGTAATAGCAATGGTAGTGCTGACGGTTCAAGCGATGATTTGCCAACCATACTTCTTAAAACTCGCATTAAGAATGAAATTGAAAAAGGCAAACTGCTACATGCAAGAGCACAAGCAGAAATTGGTGAGTTGGTAAATGCTAATGCTGTAAAAGAAGCGGCCTTTAATATGGCGCGGGTGGTTCGTGATGGAATGTTGAATATTCCAGATCGTTTAGCATCAGTTTTAGCTGCATGTGACGATGAAAAGAAAGTTCATGAAATAATGACAAAAGAAATTCGGGTGGTTTTAGAGGAATTATCAAAGGATGATGAATGATGAGGACGTTATCTATATAAAGGCTTTTAAAGCCGGATTACGTCCTGATCCACTTTTATTAGTATCCCAATGGGCTGATGATTTCAGGTTTTTATCACAAACTGCATCGAGCGAACCTGGTCGTTTTAGAACATCGCGCACACCATATCTGAAAGAATTAATGGATTGCCTTTCACCTTCTTCAGATGTTGAAGAAGTTGTATTTATGAAAGGCGCACAAATTGGTGGCACTGAAGCCGGTAATAACTGGGTTGGTTATGTAATTGACCAAGCACCGGGGCCAATGCTTGTAGTACAGCCAACTGTTGAAATGGCAAAGCGCTGGAGCAAAGGACGTTTAGCACCACTCATTGAAGATACGCCATCTATTCGTGATAAAGTAAAAGACCCAAGATCAAGAGATTCAGGCAATACTGTACAAAGTAAGGAGTTCCCCGGTGGTATTGTTGTTATAACCGGAGCAAATAGTGCTGTGGGCTTACGCTCAATGCCGGTACGTTATTTGTTTTTAGATGAAGAAGATGCTTATCCATTAGATGTAAATAGTGAAGGCGATCCAATATCACTTGCAACGCGGCGTACCAGTACATTTGCCAGACGCAAGATTTTAAAAGTATCTACTCCAACTATTCAGGGTTTGAGTAGAATTGAACGGGATTTTGATAATTCTGATCAGCGTTTTTTCTGGGTTCCATGCCCGACGTGCAAAGAGCCACAAATACTAAAGTGGACGCAGATAAAATTTGATAATGATGACCCTAGCACCACAAGATATGAATGTGAGCATTGTGGTTATGGTATAAAGAATCATCAAAAAACATGGATGCTGGAACGTGGTCAGTGGCGTGCAAGAAGTCCTGAAGTAACTAAAATAGCAGGCTTTCATCTTTCCAGCCTTTATTCACCTGTTGGCTGGTTTTCGTGGGAGGATGCGGTTGAAAGATTCTTAGTTGCTAAAAAGAATGATGAGCTTTTAAAAGTATGGGTCAATACTGTACTTGGTGAGACATGGGTAGATAAAGGTGATGCACCTGATTGGGAGCGTCTGCTTGAACGTGCTGAAGACTATAAAATCGGGGCAGTTCCTGAAGATGCTGTTATTCTTACTGCTGGCGCTGATGTTCAAAAAGACAGGATTGAAGTTGAGATAGTTGCGTGGGGTAAAGACAAGCAAAGCTGGTCTATAGAATACAAAGTATTTTATGGAGATCCGGCACGGCCTGAAATATGGGAGCAGTTATCTGAGCTGACAAATGAAACGTTTCCGCATGCCAGTGGAGTCGATATGCCTATAATGATGTTGGCTATAGATTCAGGCTACGCCACACAGGAAGTTTATAATTGGGTTCGCAAAGCGTCGCCTTCAAAAGTTATGGCAATAAAAGGTATGTCACGTTCCGTTGCTCCACTTGGCGCACCAAGCAAGGTGGATGTAACACATCGAGGTAAGAAACTGCGCAGAGGTTTGCGTATGTGGCCTGTTGGAGTTTCAATTCTAAAATCGGAATTTTACCATTTGCTGAAGCTAACCAGAAATGAAGATGAAACATATCCTAGCGGATATTGTCATTTTCCAAAATATAATGCTGAATATTTCAAGCAAATCACGGCAGAGCAGCTTGTTACCAAAATGGTAAAAGGTTATCCGAAGCGTGAATGGCAAAAAATACGTGACCGCAATGAAGCATTGGATTGTCGTGTATATGCCAGAGCTGCTGCAATTGCACTTGGCGTTGAACATTGGTCTGATAAGAAGTGGAGCAAGGTTATTGGAACATTTGGGATTAA
>MDSV01006070.1_pt1 | contig 62036 bp, 47 predicted proteins | sample 810851 | NCBI WGS metagenome assembly MDSV01 (sample SAMN05326640, study PRJNA326480) | marine metagenome | isolation source: seawater | place: Atlantic Ocean: North East | collected 2012
AAAAATTATGCAATTCCGTACCATCGGGCAAAATAGCTGCAATATGCCTAGCATCATCAATATGCGCAACGTCGAGCTTTAACGGATCTATAAGCGGCATTTTTGATAAGATAGCAACACCGTTATAGCTCTTTTGACCCCGAAAAATAATGTAAGGATATCCAAGTCCTCGAACTTCTAGCTCAGGGAAAAGCTCATCTGTAACTTTTGTTTCCTGCAGACATATAATATCAGGGTCCTGTTGGGCGACAAAATCCTGCAAAAGAGGCATACGCAATCTAATTGAATTGATATTCCAAGTAACTATTTTCATAAATATTGTATTCCCACTAAAGTTAGAATGGTCGCCAATAAGCCCCACGTAACAAGGTCACGCCTTTTCCTGGGCCGATCGAGCTGCTCTATGGTTTGAGGGTGCAATTTCATACCATCTGCAATTTGTCCTTCTAACGAAGTATTCAGATGTGATAATTTTTCTGGTAGGTGACACATAAACTGCTGTAATTGCCCAAGATTACGCTTGACCTGTGCTTTTGCACTCATATGTTCTTTCGCCCAATTTGTAACCCATGGGCGTGCGCACTCCCAGAGGTTAATATCTGGGTCTAACTCATGACATACCCCCTCTATCGTCACTAATGTCTTTTGCAACAGCAATAATTGTGGCTGAGTATGCATGTTAAATGCTTCGCTTATTTTAAATAAGAGTGCCAATAATTTAGCTAAGGAAATATCTTTAGCAGGCAAGTCAAGTATGGGCTCACCAATTGCTCTGCACGCAAGAGCAAAATCATCTAAATTTTGATCCGCAGGTACGTAACCAGCATCAAAATGAACTTTGGCTACATAATCATAATCGGAGATTAAAAAGCCCCGCAATATTTCCGCCACAAAAAATTTGGTCTCATCGGATAAAATTCCCATAATACCAAAATCAACAACCGCAATTGTACCGTCTTGTTGCACCAACACATTACCTGGATGAATATCGGCATGAAAAAACCCATCTCTGTATGCTTGGTTTAGGAAATTCAAGTACATACGCTTTGCTAGAACTTTGCAATTATGACCTGCTTTTTCAAGCGCTTCAGTATGATGAATAGGCACTCCGTCTACCCAACTACTAGTCATCACCCGCTGGCTAGTGAACGACCAAAATATGGTAGGAACACGCACATCTTTGTCGGATTTAAGATTTGATGCAAGCTTAGATGCAGCGGCTGCTTCCATACGCAAATCCAATTCTTTGCGTACCGTTGCAGCAAATGTATCAACCACTTCAACCAGCCGTAATCGCTTATTGGTTCTGAACAACGAGAAAAAATACGCCACCCAATAAAAAAGCATCATGTCCAATGCAAAGTCACGGGCAACATTGGGCCGTAAAATTTTGACCGCAACTTGTTTGCCATCATGTGTTTTTGCTTTATGAACCTGCGCAACAGATGCTGCAGCCACTGGAATATCTTCAAATTGTTTAAAACAACTCTGAACCGATCTCCCCAGTTCTTTTTCTATAATCTTCCGAGCCTGTACTGATGAAAATTGTTTCATGTCATCACGCAAGCCTGCCAGTTCAGCGGCATATTCCGGACCTACAATATCTGGACGGACCGATAATGTTTGACCAAATTTTACAAAAGATGGACCACACTGGCTCAACAACCAACGTAAACTTATCTTGGCTCCACAGCTGCGTAATAATGCTACAACCAAAATAAGTACCAACGTTACAGGCAGCCGTATCAGATTAACGAACACTCGTATCATAGCTTATACCCGCTATGTATGGCCACCACCCCACCGGTAAGATTAACGTATTTTATATTTGCAAAACCTGCCTCTGCAATCATAGCAGCAAAGGTTTCTTGATCAGGAAACATACGAATACTTTCTACCAAATATTGATATGACGCTTCATCTGATGCAATCATTTTACCTAATTTAGGAATTACATGAAATGAGTATAAATCATATAATTTGGCTAATTGAGGCTGTTTAACTTTCGAGAACTCTAAGCACATAAAACGCCCTCCAGGTTTTAAAATGCGATATGCCTCTTTTAATGCCATGGGAATGTCCGTTACATTACGAATACCAAATGCAATAGTGTAATAGTCAAATTGATTAGCCTCGAATGAAAGGCTCTGTGCGTCCATACACGCAAATTCTATGCCTTGTATAATGCCACGATCAATCGCATTTTTACGGCCTTGGGCTAGCATGTCAGCATTGATATCACACACCGTAACATGACTATTTTTTGCAGCATTTAAAAATCGGAAGGCAACATCACCTGTACCTCCAGCCACATCAAGTAAATGCGTGTGTTGTTTTGGACATAAATCACTTATCAGTCGATCCTTCCATAACCGATGTAGCCCCGCACTCATCGCATCATTCATTACGTCATAATATGGTGCCACATCACTAAAAACCTTACCAACTTTGGAAGCCTTTTGTGATGTCTCAACTTGTTGAAAACCGAAATGGGTGGTACTCATGAAAAAATCTTGTTATCTTATCTACTTAGAATTTTACCCCGCCAATGTAACGTTTTTCATGCCAACATGCCAGAACTTCCTGAAATAGAGACTATTAAACGCGGACTTGAGCACCAAGTTTCCGGAAAAACCATCTCTCATATTGAGATACGAAGGTCTGACTTACGTATCCCTGTCCCCACAAACCTGCATGAAACTGCAAGAAATGCCACCATCACACAACTTCATCGTAGAAGCAAATACCTGCTTATTGAACTCAATAACCAGCACACTATAATTGCTCACTTGGGTATGAGCGGAAAAATGACGGTTGTTGCAAACAAGCAAGATTCATTCAAAAAACACGACCATATTATTTTTACTTTTGATGATAACAGCCAACTTATCTTTAACGATGCTCGGCGCTTTGGATTAATAGATTTAGCACAAAGCAATGATATTGAGCAGCATAAACTGATATGTCATTTGGGCGTAGAACCTCTAAGCCATCACTTCAATGGTAAGGTGCTATATAACGTCACCAAAAAAAGCCCTAGCCCTATTAAACAAATATTGATGAATGCAAAATACGTCGTTGGTGTTGGCAATATTTATGCTTCTGAATCATTATTCCGTGCTAGAATTTCTCCACTACGAAAAGGTAAAGACGTCTCACAAAAAGAATGTGATATACTGGCAGGCTGTGTTCAAGACACCCTCCAAGATGCTATCACCGCAGGCGGATCAACCCTGAAAGATTATGCACATAGTGATGGTAGTATGGGGTATTTTCAACATCAGTTTAATGTTTATGGTCGCCAGAACCAAGCATGTGTATCATGCTCAACTCCAATTATCCGTGCTGTACAAAGCAACCGTTCAAGCTTTTACTGTCCAACTTGCCAGCACTAGCTCACCTGAATATCGCAACCCTTACCCTATTTGATGCTTATTCTTGTATACATTTGATCTACTAAGTGCATGGCTATTGTTCTTTATCGAGAAATCATTTATACATGATGCATGAAGTTGATATTACTAGTTGTGATTCTATTGTTAGGTGCTTGCAAGCATGCAGTAAGCGCCGCACCGTTGCTTCAAACCCTCCCTGGCCCAGAACAACAATACGCCGACGGTATCGAGGATATGCCTCTATATCCTGGGTTTTATAGCAGCGATGACGAATCGGTATCGTACGATACAAGTGCGGGACGTATTATTAGTCTAAATTACTTTCATTCTAATGCCTCAGCAAAAGATGTGCGTAATTACTATGAACTTACCCTTCCTCAACTTGGTTGGCAAAAACAACAATACCAACTCTATACCCGAGATGGTGAGAGTTTGCGTATTACCGTACTTCAACAACAACAAGGCGTCCGCCTTAAAATGCGCTTAGGCCCAGTTTAGTATTACTTCTTTTATAAATCTTTTTGCGATTTGGTATTTATTACGGCTTTAAAATAATGGGTTGCGTGGCACCCGCTGACGCAAGTTGTGCATGTGCTTTGGCAGCATCCTCAAGTGGAAATACGATGGGCGCTGGAATAGAAAGATTTCCCGAGGATATTTTGGTATAGACCTCATTAGAGGTCAGTGCCATCTCGATGGTATTTGCTTTATAGACATGAATAGCCGGACGAGTAACATAAATACCTTTAGTGGATAATATAGGCATACTCACCGGTGGAAACGCTCCACAGGTTTGTTCGAAACTCGCATATAAACCAGCAGGCATTAATGACTTAAACGACATTACAAACGTATCTTTACCTACCGCATCAAACACCGCCTGTACACCAAGTCCTTTGGTAATTTGACGCACCGCTTCTACTACTTTATCGGCTTGTGTATAACTAAATGCATGATCAGCTCCAGCACGCTTTGCCACCTGCGTCAATTCCTGATTTGGCGTTGTTGCAATTACTTTTGCTCCTTTTGCTTTTGCCCACATTGTCACTAACTGACCTTGGGCAGTCGAAGCACCGTTGATGAGCACAACATCTTTTTTTGACAATCGGTAGACCCTAAAAAGCAGCATGTGGGCAGTCATGCCTGTAAATAAACAACTTGCTGCAACTTCATCGGTAATATTATCCGGAATTGGACAAATTTTTGTAGCAGATAAATTACGATATTGGCAGTAGGCTCCCGAAGTGGCCAAACAATAGCTCACTCTTGAACCTTTATTGATGTCTACATTGGCTCCCGATTCTTCCACAATACCAACACCATGAACACCTGGCACCATAGGAAGATTCTTTGCCTTATAAAGACCACTGCGATAATAACTATCAATATAATTCACCCCTATAGCCGTGTGACGAATAGTCACCTGATCCGGCTTTGGAGCTTTTGGAGCTGGAATATCTTCAATCTGAAGAGCCTCGGGCCCACCGGGCTGACGTATAACCGCTGCTTTATTGGCCATAGGAGTATAAGGGTTTTGATTTTTTATAAAAAACAGGTTATGTTCTATGTGCCCCCGAGTTTACATCGAAAGCTATATCATTTTCAATGAGTTTTTAATAGGATTTATGCAAGATTATACCTTTTATATTGCGGCAACCTACATAATCAGTATTTCAGTGATTGCCGGCCTTATTTGGCACAGTATAATTAAGTATAATCGTATTATGCATCGCATCGCTCAAGATACAGACCATGAAACCTAAGCATCAACGCCTCATTATCATCCTTCTTTGCTTAACCTCATTCTCTACAGGTTTGGCTATATTACTCACGCATTTCAGTGATCAGTTAGTTTATTTTTATAGCCCTTCTCAGTTAAAGACCGCCCACATTGAACCCAACAAAACCATCCGTATTGGTGGGTTGGTAAAGGAAAACTCTGTGCTAAAGGGTGAGGATTTAGCCGTTGAGTTCATTATTACCGATGGCGAGGAAGAAATTATGGTGCATTATACTGGCATTTTACCAAACTTGTTTCGGGAAGGCCAAGGCATGGTCGCCACTGGAACGTTTGATACAAATAATCGATTTATTACCACCGAATTACTCGCCAAGCATGACGAAAACTACATGCCCCCTGAAGTAGTCGACTCTCTTAAAGCTACAGGAAAGTGGAGAAGCGAATGATTGCACTGCTTGGAATGATTGGCCTATGGCTAGCCTTTTTTGGCAGTTTAGTGCAAGCTTCACACTGCTGGCAACACCATTATAAAATAATTGCCATTGGCATTGCCGCCGCATTGTCACTTGCTTTTGGCAGCTTAGTTGTAGGGTATATCACTTCTGATTTTTCTATTGTGAATGTTTATGAAAACTCTCATAGCCTAAAACCTCTCATCTATAAGATTACTGGCACCTGGGGCAACCATGAAGGGTCAATGCTTTTGCTAATACTTATCTTGGCTTATTATCACCTTTGGCTTTGTATCACGCATCAAGACTCCCTATCATCACCCTCTGCCATACGTCTTCATGGATTGTTATTGGTAGCTTTCTTAGGCTTTATTATGTTTACATCGAGCCCCTTTGAAACGTTACCCCAAACCCCTGAAAACGGCCTGGGCTTAAATCCACTTCTGCAAGATATAGGCTTAGCGATACATCCTCCTATTTTGTATATTGGCTACACAGGTATGAGCGTGATATTTGTGCTAGCAATTGATGCCATGATCAACCAACGCGTCAACAAGCAATGGGCAGCCAACCTCATGCCATGGGTTATGTTTGGTTGGAGTTTTTTAACCCTTGGCATTGGTTTAGGCAGTTGGTGGGCATATCGCGAACTTGGCTGGGGTGGTTTTTGGTTTTGGGATCCTGTAGAAAATGTTTCGCTTATGCCATGGCTAACCGCAACTGCATTGCTTCATAGTGTCATCGCTTTAAAGAAACGAAACCAATTTGCCAGCTGGGTTGTCTTACTGTCATTACTCACCTTTATATTATCGTTGGTTGGTATTTTTCTGGTACGCTCAGGCATTCTTACCTCGGTGCACGCATTTGCTTCGGATCCAAGCAGAGGCCTTTATATTTTAATGCTTTTGGGTTTATGTGCCGGCGGTTCACTTTTCTTATTTAGTCGTTACGTTATTAACACGTCTACAACCAAAGGTCAGCATAGCTTTGTTTCACGTGAAACAGGGCTATTGATAAATAATATTTTTTTGATGAGCATGTGTGCTACCATACTTCTTGGTACAATTTATCCGATAGCTTTGCAGGCCATCGCCGGTATTCATGTATCTGTTGCGGCTCCGTATTTTAATAGTATTACTACCATCCTTCTTCCACTATTTGCGATATTAATGACTCTTGCACCCGCTATTGCCTGGGGAAAAGACAAACCTACACGCCATATAAAGTGGCTAGTGATATCGGTGATTATTGCAGGCGGAATTTGCGTAAAGTTAACACCTTATCCGTTGGCCTTCTTGGGGTGGCTTATTGTTGTTTATATGGTTATTCATACTTATCAAACTACAAAAATTCAGTGGCCAATGGTATTGGCACATATTGGGTTTGGTTTGCTTATTGTTGGGGTTGTCACCACAACCAGTGGCAGCATTGAAAAACAAACCATGCTGAGTCACAGCGAATCGGTGCCCCTTGGCCCCTACACCATAACGTTAAACGACATGTTCATTGCTTCAAATGACAATTATCTCACCCGGTTGGGGCATTTTTCGTTGTTTAAAGGCAATACAGAGCTAGCATTACTTAAGCCAGAAGTTCGTTTTTATCCAATAGCCTCTGACAACACTACCGAGGCAGCAATATACCGAGATGGTTTGTCGGACATCTATTTAGTGATGGGTGATACCAATGGCGAAGATCGTTTTGCTATCCGCGCTTATGTTCGCCCCTGGGTCAATTTATTATGGATTGCAGGCATCATGATTACACTTGCTGGGCTATGCCACTTATACTTACGGAGGGTTAAATGAACCATCTTTACCCCATTATTGCTTTTACCATTATATTTACTATTTTATTGGTAGGATTGTTGGACCCAAACCAACAACCATCCTCGGCCATGGTAGCCAAGAAATTACCAGAGTTCTCAGTGGTTTCACTTAACCCCGATAAAGCGCCTCTTTCGGATAAAACCATTACCCAACACGCATATAGTATTATCAATGTTTTTGCTTCATGGTGTGCAACCTGCCTAGCCGAACATGAACGTATTACTGAATTGAGTGTCAATCATCAGCTACCTGTTTTTGGCATTGCCTGGAAGGACAAACCACAAGATACCCGCACATGGCTTGAAAAACATGGCAACCCCTATACTCAAGTAGGCATGGACAACAGGGGTGCTGCTGTTATTGCACTTGGCGTGCGTGGTACACCCGAGACCTTTTTAGTCGGACCAGGAGGCGTTATTTTGTACCATCATATGGGCATGCTTAATGAGGGCGATATAGAGCAGTTTATTTTACCGAAAGTGAGGTGAATGTGATGACAAAATTTTTCGTTCCATCTATTCACGCTATTTTTCAATGCAACACGCACACTCACAGAGTACCCAAGCACGTGGGCTGGGGAACCATTCACAGGATAATGCAACTATCCCTTCTCCTATTCATCACCATCACCCTGCCCGCTCACGCAATCACAACCGAGTTACCTATAGAAGACCCTGCTGCTGAGCAACGTGCGATAGAGCTTTTTAAAACAATCCGCTGTCAAGTATGCCAAGGTGAAGCCATTTATGACTCACGCGCAACCCTTGCCCGCGATTTACGATTTTTAATTAGAACGCATATTCAACAAGGCAAAACCGACCAAGAAATTAAAGATTATTTAGTCTCACGTTATGGCCAAGACGTGCTCATGGAAACACCCATGCACGGACTTGCTTGGGTATTGTGGATTATGCCATTTTTGATCGTGGGTATTAGCGTATGGTTTATAGCACGCAGAACCTAACGTGCCATACCTTTGTTTTTATCATCCATACCATTTTTGACTTCAAAGAAAGCATTATTTAGTGCTTGTCCATCTGCCTTTTCCTGTTTCTTATCTGTCTTCTTACTCTGGTATTGCTCAACCCCTGCTACAATATTTTCAGGAGTAATATCATGTCTGTTTTTGGTCATATGTTTTTCTGCTCTGGAGGCAGCAACTTCAGCAAACTTTGTCACCGCTTCATCAGACATCGAACTTAGTTTTCCTTCATAATTTGCTGTTATTGACTTTGCAGCTTTACTAAGCACCTTATCGCCTACATCACCAAACTTATTTTGTAGTGCGTCTTTGACAATGTCTTCGTGATGTTCTGTTTTATGCAGCGTTTCTTGTCCCGACATACGCTCTCCAATATGAGAACATTGCGCCTCTTCATGCGCCTCATGACCTGCGACTTCTTGTTGTGTAGCTAAGTTACTTCCACTAATAGCCTTGGGTGGAAAACCTTCCGTATATTGAGTAACAGTATGTCTTCTTTCTCCTCCCTCAGGACCAAAATGATCCGCCTCTAATACCGCTTGACGTGCCTTATGTGCTTCGGGACTAGTGTCATGAACTGCTTCTAGTACCTGATCCATGGGCAGAGCATTTTTTTGTTTTTTATCTCCGCATTTATAGGCAATAGCCATTTTTTCGGCCGCGGTTAAATCAGAAGCATTAGGGTCTAAACCAGAAAGCGCATCTAGCGCGCGTGATGTCATATCATCAAATCGTGATGAGCTGTCTTTTTGTAATTTTGCAACCTTGCTCACAGCTTTTCTAGCATGCTCACCAGCATCACCTTTTGAAAATGTTTCTTCTTTGGCAACTTCATACATTTTATCTGCCATTTCACCTAACAACTGACCAACCGTTCGGTTCTTATCCGATACTAGGTCCAAATCAGCATCATGTTCGATCATTGCTTGCAAATAGGCGGTTGTCTTTTCGTCACTAACACCTTCTAGGCGATGAAATTCTTGTAAATTCATATCAAGCTGGCTAAAGTCCAGCTGATAATGCTGTACCATGGCCGCTACAAATGCCTGCTTAAATTTTCCTTTTTCATCTAACTGTTTCTCTTGCTTATAACCAGCATCTTGCAATAATCTTTTTGTATTTTTTTCTAATGCACCTTTATCTCCTAAGGAATGAATTTCCGCATTCATAGCACTATTAACCAACGCCTGCGACGGAGCTAATGAACTTCCATCTTCTGAGGCACGATCCACCACATTGTACCCAAGCGCATGTGTCGATCTTCCTGCAAGACCTTCTGCAATCTCTTTGACATCTTTTTCCGATAGTTGATCCAGATCAGGCAAGGTGGCTAGCATTTCCTCGGTTAAGGCATGTAATGACTCTTTTTTTACGCCCAACTCTTCATCCAGGTACCCTAGCATATGTGCTTGATCTACCGCACGGCCATAGGCTTGTTGCTTTTGTTGGTGGTGTTTTTTCAATCGCCAATTCGCAACTTGAATAATGGCATTGGCGGTCCCAGCACCCACTTCCATTGGTGAATATTCAATGCCCTTTTGTGCTATTTCAATAGCCTTATGTTGCTTATATTCGGCTTTTGTACCTTGAACGTAATCTTCAAGCTTTCTGGTCATTTCCTGTTCAAATGCCCGTTTAAAAATATCTTGCTTAGAAATACTTACACCTTGTGCAACTTGTATTTGTTCACTTGCGTTGACCTCAAGACTTGCATTGGCGCGCACAAAATTACCAAATGATAACGATTCTTCTGATGCCAACCCCATAGACTGAGCGCCACTAAGTGCACGCTCGTTAAATTTCTTTCGTAACCCTTTATCATCCAGGTCTAAATGATTATTGGCTAAGCCACTCGCTAACCCTTTCATTTTGTTAGCGGACTTACCTTTATGGAGTTGTGGGTTGTTTTCCCAAATTTCAGCCGAAGCACCATTGATTACATCAAGCAATTTGGCGTCTGGATCTCGGCTAGCATTTTGCTCTAACAGAGCCGAAAAGGCTTTATATTCTTTATCAACTGATGCGCCTTGAGCATTGCTGATAACTTGCGTTAATGGCAGCTCCAGATCATGCATTGGAATATGGTATTTATCTACTAACTCTCGTAGAAATGCCTCTTGCCCTTTTTCTTTGTCTGTTAACTCAGGCTTATCAAACTTTATATCCGGAAAATGCTTCTTTAATATTGCTTGGGTTTTCTTTTCAATATCGGTTTTCATCCCCCATGACGTATGCTGATGACCAAGCGCTGCTTTTGCTAATACAGTAATATCTTGGTTCCCTTTATGAATAGGAATATCGTCATGCTGTAATGTAGCAATCGCTCTTCCCACAAATCCTTTTGCAACATCATATGATTCTTCTTGAGATAATTTAGAAAAATCTAGCCCTTTGCTTTCAGCTTCCTTGAACATTGCTTCACAAAGATTCGTAATTTGATCTTTATTAACAATATTATAGTACTCAAATAAATTGCGTACGTTTTCTGACTTTCTCTTTTTTTGTTCTTTGCCGTAATCCATGGCTTTATCTGCGGCCATACCCAGTTTTTCTACAGCAGACCCCACTACCCCAGGCGCAAATAAATCAACCGCATCTTTGACCACGCCAGCGGCCAATTGAGCAACTTCCGACTCAGACATATCTTGAGCAGCTTGTCTTCTGTGCTTGACCAGTTTGCGCGTCATTTCGGTTGCAAAACGTTCTTGAGCCCGATCACGATTATCCATGTCAGCTCTTCGTTTTTTGAGCGTTCTTTTGGAAGAAGCATCCATACCTGTGGTCTCTGACTGCTGAGCTGCTCTGGTGGCCTCTTTATGCTGCTGGGCCTCTATTTCTTGAATACTCGTATTAACGCGTTCTTGTTCCTGTACCAATTGACTTGAAACACTCTCAAGTAATGTCAACGCCTCTTGTTTTTGAGCTTCTTTCTTTTCCTTTAGTTCATCTGCAAGTCTGCCAAGAATTTCCATACCAAACTGATGCTCTTGGTCACTTCCTTGTTCTTGAACGGAAGGCGCCTCTTTCTTTCGAGAAAACCGTTCTCTTAATCTTTTCATTGGAGGCTTGGTGAAGAATTCTGCTTGCTCTACCAACCTGGTTGCTTCTTGGAGGCTCTCTTGGCTTTCTTCAGACGCTGCAATAGTTAGGGCCTCTTTTGCGGCATGTGCGGCCTTGTTATACCGAACCCGTCCAAATAGTCGTCTACTATTTGCCGTCTCATCTAATCGCTGGGTTTGTTGCGCTACTTCTTTAAAATGCTCTATGCGTTTTTCCTGTTCAGCCATAATCTGCGCACTAATAGAACCACCAAGCGCTGATGCTGCTTCTCTTGCTGCCTCAACTTGCTCTGCTAACTTTGGTAATTGTCCTTTTTGTTCTTTAAGTAGCTCAAGCTGATCTTTATATTTATTACTTAGCTCTTGGTATTGCTCATGACGACTAACAACACGACTTAATCCTAGGCTCACTGCTTTATATGCTTTTCGGTCATTATCAATGGTAGAGGCACAGTCTTTTAAGCCAATGGCACATAGCTGCCTAACCGCAGCAAGGCCCGCCTTTAAACTATCTTGGTTAGTTTGATCTTGCGCAGCCTGCGCTATTTGTTGTACTGCTCCTTTAGTTTGATTTGATATGTCAGTCGCAGTAGCCTTTTGTCGACCTGTTGTTTCTTGAAATTCTGCACTTTTGTCTAAGTTCACACTATTGCCGGGCAGATCGCTCATACCTAATTGAGACGCCGCTTGTTGAGCTTCGTCCGATAAGACTTCTTGAAGACGCCAGTCTTTTTCAAATTCTTCAACTAACGATTTTACAGTACCTTCTCTATCAGATAAACCTGTCCACAACCTTCTTCTACGCGCCGGATCCACTTCTATATTCATACGATCCCTACAAATCCCTGTGTTTAACCATCACTTAGCTTAACATTAATTTATTAATAAATTATTATTAAACGCACACAATACATCTGCAAAAGATTGTTTTTTGTAATAACTGCTTGTCTCTTGGCATCTTTTGTTTTATAAGCTCAAACTCCCATGTTCATGGGATTAAGTTTAGTGATATGGCCAGTTAGCTCAGTTGGTAGAGCAAGGGACTGAAAATCCCTGTGTCCTTGGTTCGATTCCGAGACTGGCCACCACCGACATGCTCTTCGAGCTTCGGGTGCCTCCCTTTTTGACGTAGAGCCATGATGTATTAGCTGATTTTAGCAAAATAATACCTGGGCTGACCTATATTCCAGATTTTATTGACGAGTCATACAAAAATCAATTACTTGAATCTATCGATGCAATGCTCTGGTCTAACCAATTAAGAAGACGTGTCCAACATTACGGCTATCGTTATGATTATAAACAACAAAAGCAGAACAGTGACCTTGATATTGGCCCTCTTCCCTCGTGGTTACACACGTTAGCAACCACATTGTGTAAAAAGCACTATTTTAATTCCACTCCAAATCAAGTTATTATCAACGAATATACTCCAGGACAAGGAATTGCTGCCCATACAGACTGTGCAAATAGTTTTGGCAATACCATTGCCAGTTTAAGTCTTATCTCGCCGTATACTATGGACTTCACCCATGACATAACCAAGGATAAAGTTACATTACGACTTGAGGACCGAAGCTTACTCATTTTATCAGGTCAAGCACGCTATACATGGAAGCATGGCATCGCTGCAAGAAAGAACGACCGTTACCAAGGCATTCTAATACCGCGAGGGAGGAGAGTATCTATAACATTCAGAAATGTAATTTAATCCCAATAATGGATAAGGAGCTATGAACTTTTCTAAGAAATTTGGGCTTTTATAAGGAAAAATGTGTGATTTTCATCCATTACTGGGGTTAAATTAATGCCTAAAATGCCGTATTCCAGTAAGCACCATCGCCATTCCATGGTCATCAGCAGCCTTAATCACTTCATCATCACGGATAGAGCCACCTGGTTGAATAATAGCGGTAACACCGGCTTTAGCAGCATTCTCTATTCCATCCGCAAATGGAAAAAATGCATCCGATGCAAGCACGGAACCGTTTGCACGTAAATTGTCTTGGCCCCCAAGTGTGTTGGCCTTTTCAACTGCTATTTTCACCGAATCTACTCGGCTCATTTGTCCAGCACCCACACCCACCGTAGCATTATTGCTAGCAAGCACAATGGCATTGGACTTAACGTGTTTACACACTTTAAATGCAAATAAAAGATCCAATAATTCTTGAGCAGATGGCTGCCGCTTGCTTACAACTTGAAGATCTTGGTTTGTGGTAGCACGTAAATCAAGATCTTGCACTAAAAGGCCACCTTGTATTGATTTAATTGCTTTGCTACCTTGTTCAGGCTGAATCAATGGAAGCGTGAGTACACGTAGATTCTTTTTCTTGGCAAATAATTTTTTAGCTTCTGGCGCTACGTCTGGAGCAATAATTGCCTCTACAAACATCGAACTTAATTTCTCAGCTAGTTCGGGTGTGACAGTTTGATTGAATGCTAAAATACCACCAAATGCACTCACCGAATCCGATGCCAGTGCTTTGTCATACGCTTCCTCAATTGTTTTACCGGTCGCCGCACCACAAGGGTTGGTATGCTTGATAATCACTGCAGCAGGGTTATTAAACTCCATTACCAACTGCAATGCCGCATCTGCGTCATGAATATTATTATAACTAAGCTCTTTGCCTTGAAGTTGTGTGGCAGCTGCAATTCCTTGGGAAGCGTCGGTTGAATAAAACGCTGCCTCTTGGTGAGGGTTTTCCCCATAACGCAAACTCTGTTTGAGGTCGGCCGTAATATGTAAGGTAGGCGCAAGATTGTCATTCTGTGAAGCAAACCAATTGGCAATTGCTGCATCATAACGCGCCGTTTGCGAAAACGCCTTAGCAGCAAGTTTATGCCTAAACTCTAATGTAGTGGCGGCTTTATTTTGGTTAAGCTCTGCAATCAAGTCTTGATAATCGCTTGGATCTGTAACAATGGTTGTGTACATGTAATTCTTAGCAGCTGAACGTACCATAGAAGGTCCGCCAATATCAATTTGTTCAATTACTTCATCAAAACTGGCATCACGCGCTACTGTTTCTTCAAATGGATATAAATTCACCACCACCAAATTAATTGACTCAATACCATGTTCACTCATGGCTTTTACATGGTGCTCTTTATCCAAACAGGCAAGTAGGCCACCATGCACTTTAGGGTGAAGTGTCTTTACGCGACCATCCATAATCTCAGGCGCACCAGTATATTCGGATATTTCAGTTACATCATGTCCAAGCTCTTTGAGTTTGGCGGCCGTTCCACCGGTTGATATGATTTGAATCTTGTTTTTAGTCAGGGCTTCAGCAAGACTGTCTAAATTACGTTTATCCGAAACCGAAATGAGCGCGCGTTTGATGGTAATATCCATAAGTGATGCTTTTATTGATGATTATTGGTGGCGCTTATATAGCGGTTATCTTCCAGCTTGGCAATAGTCAGCACGCACATTGCTTTGAACTCTTGTAATAAGAGCCATAAACTAAGTTTAATCTATTAAATAACACTTGCAAGCAATTGATAATTTAACTATTACGCACCTTGTATACTAATCGTGAACCAAGTTTCTCTCTAGCTTGATTCACCATTAGTATCGATGATAGTTAAAATAAAATGTGCAGTAGGATTTTACGATATGCCAGGCCAATTTACCGTTTCAAATGCAACTCCCCCTTCTTACCCAGTGGCTTCCTCTGGATTTACAATGGTAAATACCAGTCTTCTGTCATTGTTGACGGACTATTTTTTCCCACAAGAAATATCTGTATCTCCTGCTGTACAGGCAGATACCGACACAACTCTTACACTATTTTATGAACAATCTTTACCATTGATTACCCAAAGCGGAAAAACATTTAACTTAGTAGTTAAACGCCAACGAGGCGCAGAAAAATCAAGTTTTATTGCAGTTGATAACGATGGCAATGAGTATGTTGTTAAGCCTTTAATTGGTCCACTGGGTGTCGAATATGGCGAAACCATAACAACACATGAGCAAGCTGCATTACAGGTTGCCCGAGCAAGCAGAGTATTGCGCCTTTTTGACCTAAGTCCTTTTGAAGTAGAGGCATGCTCCTTTAAGCTTAATGGAGAGACATTCCATGCTTTACTTAACCCATATGTCCCTGGCTTTGTGCCTGCTCGTTCTTTATATGATAAAGATACTGCAACAATCGTATCTCCAAAGGACAGACAGACCATATCAGAAGGCTATGGTACAAATTACCTTCTAATGTGCTTAACATTATGGGATGGTGGCCATCATAACTTTGGAGTCAGTGGTGGAAAGTTCACTATTATCGACCCAGAAGCTGTTGATTTTCCAACACCTGATCGTGTTGAAAATGGTGCACATGCTCCTTTTGGGTTTTTTGACTTTCCTAACAAAGTTTCTGTAGACAAAGACGCTCCTAACCCTTTCCAGATTACCATTGGTCAGTTAAAACTAAGCATTGCAAAATTGAAGTCAATACTTGAAGACCCTAACTTCTTGCAACGCCTGAAAGAAACCTTACATGATCACGACACATACCCCGATGATCCTGATTTTGTCTATAATCAATTTGTACGTAACACAAGATTCTTATTCGATTTCTTTAAAAGCAACACACCAGAACTAAATCAACTTACAAATCAATTACCTTTTCATCGAACGCTTCTATATGCAAGGCTAGCCTCGCATATCAATTCAAATTACCCTTCTGTGCAACTTCCTCTTGTCAATATACTAGGTATGGCAAAACCTTTTAAGGGGAAATTAGAGTCGTTAACTCCTACTCAAGAGCCCGATGCCGCACATTTTTTGAATCACCAAGAAGAATTGTTAATTTTAAGTGGCACTAAAGCTGATTTGTCTAAGACCAGAATTATTGGTTTTAAGGTTAGACAATCTCTACAGGTTATATTTTATGCATCATCTGGTGAAGGTATGGCCTCATTGCATTTGGGCCAGATGACCTATGACATAGACACCATTGTAGATGAGCTTAGTAAATTCATTACACAATTTCCTGATTACTCTGTCGATATTCTGGGAGGAGTTAAGGATAATCCAACAACCGAAAACAACTTAACGAAGCTCTATAACATATTCAATCGACTATACCAACAAAATGGCATTGTTCCGCAAAACATCACCAAACATCCCTATTATGTATTAGGAGAAGAATATTATTATTGTGGCATTAAGGGAGATGGGACCTTAGTGAAGGTTAGTACTAGCGATATAAGCACTGCATGGAGAGAAGGTCGCTTAGGGGCTGGAAATAGTTTAATCCGCGCCCTCCCTACAGGCCTGTATTATGATAATCCATTTGCTACTATTTCAACAATAAATGTCTCAGACCCTGGTGAATGGATTCAACTATCTGTAACAGGACGATTGACTCAAGAGCAGGTAACGCGTGCAGCACAAATGGATGCCAAAGCTATTGCCGCACGACAAGCTAAACGTAACCGTTATGCAGAACAATTGCCTCAAGGTACTTACCTGAGAAAATTAAGCGGTATTACTTCAGAAGCAGAAAAAATCAAATCAATATTAGAAGAGACAGCCATATGGTCTAACCGTGCTGTATTTGATCTGGAGGGTGTCCAGGTCGAGATAGATACCGCTGCACTTTTTTTGAGAAAAGATAAACTTTTATTTGCCAACTTAACCACTGCGGACATGAAGAAACATGTATTTCATCGGGTAGATTTAAATGCTTTAGATCCAGATGTACGTGCAAGATTCATTCAATTTTTAGAAAAATTAACTCCAACCAATGAAAGTGTCATTCTCAGAATGCCAGAGAATGCAGTTTATATAACCACAGAACTAGTTAGGCAACATGCTGATCATATACAATACCCATCCGGACAAATATTCCCCGATGCAAGCAAATTTTACGAAACAAATGCCCGACTCGACGAGGAAGCGGGTGTAAAGCTTCCCAACGAAAGTGACAAACCATACACACCGCACCAAGCAAAAGAGACTGAGCAACATCAGCAGCCCCCTGCTATCATAGAAACCTCTTTGAAAGACCGCCCTGATGAACAGTTTATCTTTGTCAATCAAGATGAGGCTGTATTCTTAAAAGGCCCTAAGGAAAAAATGGATCATACTTACCTTATGGGTTATGCCCTGGAGACATGCCGACAAGTTTGGCTTACTGCTTCTACGCCCGATAAGCATGGTAATATTGCTATGATTGGTATCCACCTTGGAAGTGCCGAACTGGACACCACCATACTGGCTCCGTTATTAACGTCATTTTTTGAGCTTCATAAAGATTATAACGTGACTGTTTATGGCGGCATCAAGGACTCAGCAGCAAGCCACCTAACACAGAGCCATATTGATGCATTTATCGCATCATTAACCAGCCAAGGCTACCCCAAGCCTACACAATATCATAGCCTACCGCTCCGATCTAGAGAGACAACGTATCCGTTTTTAGGGGCTAATCATTCACAGACCATGCTTTCTGTTCCCCAAGGTGACATTCAAGAAAAAGTTCAATATGAACGTGTTGGCAGCTACCTTCAAACATTGCGGGCATCTATTCCTGGAAATCCAAACTCTATACGTACAACAACCATTGATTTATCTAAGCCTCAGTGTGTGACACTATCCAACCATGTTAGTGCTAAGTTCGCACAAACATTAACAACTCAACCTGCTAAAGACATTGTAGATCAACTATACGCAGATAATCCTAGGTTACCACAAGATGATCGTGACAGCTATTTGGACGAAATAGAACGTATCCAAACAGATATGAAACAAACTGCTATGTTTGCTTCTAGTGCGGTCATCAACTTACCTGGGTCAGGTCATGTAGAGATTGACTTGTCACGGCATTGCACTCTAGATAAAGCATTGATACAGCGCATGGACTCCGTGGATTTTTCTATTCCAAAAGACGTCTACCACCAAATTGATTTGTCACTTTACACCGCTCGTCAACAAGCCCAATTAATTGGCTATCTTCAAGAACGAAACGTTATTGGCTTAGCTAAAGATAAGGCAGTCATCATTGATCGGAATACACAAACATTACTGATCAACACTCGTGTTGTGCACGCATACGCCATAGAAATTCGTTATGATAACAAAGAATTATTTTATGATGCACCTTCTGCCCCAGACGACTTATCTCAACCAAATACGACACCATTGAACGAAGAAGTAACTGCCAAAGAACCTTCACGTCACCCAGACGCTCTTACCCTTGAAGCCTTCGACACAAGCAACCAAAGCAGTATGCATTATGTTTCACACCTGACTAATGATTTTAGTAAGGGACCTATTGCATATAATATCATTAGTTTTACCGAAGCAGAAGCTATCAAACATGCTTTTTCTACACAAACCCATAATGGCGATATAACCGTTATTGTTGGTCCTAAAACTCTAAAACATACCGGCCAAAACCTTATGGTTGCCATACGCTTTTCCGGAAAAGCGCTTGATAAATTTAGCTCCCTTAACCCATCTATATTGAATAATGCAGATATATTAACTCGGTTACGCACGCATCATGGCGAAGATTTAGAGGTATCAATTATTGGCCCCGGCACACAGACCAGCCACATTCCCATGATAAAAAACATGCTTACAGAAGCTGGTTACCCTAATATAAAAGAAATACGTAATACTCATTCTGAGAAAGAATCAATCTTATTCAAAACAGACAAATCACTACGTTTAGCCAATAGCAAATTATTTACAGCTACCCAAGGTCGAATAAATAAATCCATAAGTGTTAAACCAGGCTCAGTTATTACTGTTCAAGGTAGCTTAAAGACACTAAGCAAACAATACATGCTTTATGAATCAGCTGAAGCTAACTTATGTGTGTGGGTTATACCCTCTGAGCCATCATCTTCTCAAGCAAAGCATTCTATGGTAGCTCTGCATTTGGATGCTACTTCTCCGGATATGTCAGCCTTTAAAAAACATGTTAAAGCACTGCACAACATGTACAAAGATTCTGGAGGAATAAAGGCTTTTCAATGGGGAGGCTTTTGTGACAACGAAGAAACAAGCCAGATCCAAAAAGCGCTTGATAATTGTTTAAAAGAGTTAGCACAAGAAGATGACTTGCAGCTCCAGATCGATGCGTTTGCTTACCGTGACCCAGAACTAAAAGGTGACTGTGCTTCCAGGGTTGTAAATATTAAAGGCCGTCAATATGACGTACCCACAAAGCAAAGCGCGATGAGGCGTACAAAAAAACATGAACCATTTGCAATGCAATACACGGTGCCGCCCATTGCCCAATTCTTAAATCCTTCACTCACAGAAATAACCATTGATACTGACCAGTCACCTATTGTTTCTGAAAGAAAAAAACAAGGTTCTCTTTCACTGATAGGAATCTCGTCTAATATGCGCTTAACTCAGCAGCAAGCAGAACTTTTCACCCCACAAAATGCCGGAAAACTGATATTTAACTCTATTCGTGCACAATATCCTCTGACTTCTTTATCTGCTCGTATTTGCACTGAAGAAATGGAGGCATTGTTACGGCAAGGAGCTTCTCAACGTTCCTTTGATTTGTTTGTCACCAAATTGATCACTAATTATTTTGCTTCCTATCATTCCAAGGGTGAAGCGACTCAAAATCTTCACTATTTTTTATTAGAAACCTTTCATTCTGTCTATACAACCATCCAACAAATTGATTCAACAGCGGTTTATGCTCACAAGGCTACTTTTACCTTAGAGAGTGAAGAAATTGCATCAGATGATAAAAAAATTACCTTGGTTGAAGAAGAAATCACCTTAGATATTGGCCAAATATATATAGGCCAGGGTGGAATTCATAAAAGCAGGCCCCATAATCCGCTTACAGATGTATTTCACCGAATCGATTACCCAAAAGACCCAACCTTACGTGCACGGTATGATCGGTTATTTAGAAAGGATCCACACACCGAAAGTCCTTTGCACAAAATAAAGAAACGACACCCCCTTTATCCCTATTTGGGGCACATCATTCGGAACCCCAAAAAAGGTTATGACCTTATTCCATCAGACGCAATTCGCAAAATGGCAAGTAAACTGCATTACCCTAGTTTAACAGACCTCGAATTTGAAAATAAAGGCAACTATTTACAAGAGATCGACGCACAGCGTATTGGATTGGAAATACGTAGTGATATTTTTAAGACTGCAGAGGAAATATTAGCCCTTGAAGAAGGTGTCCAAGAAAGTTTGCGGCATAAGACCTCCACAGATTTAGCAAAAAGTTTAAAGGATGCCATGACATCTGTAACAGCTGCGCAACTAGCCACGTTTAGTAAGGATATAGCAGAACGCCGGTACTACGACTCTGTACGTGGAAGAACCTTACCAACTGCAGTGCGTCCGCATACTGCAAATATTAATTCTGATACCACATTAACATGCCTTCCAGGAGAAAGTCTTCGTTATGCCACCACACTTGACAACCTACAGCGTAAGAATTTATTGCTGGGTCAATTAACTGCAAAATCTATTGGTATAGTTCTCTTGCCAAGAGACCACCGCACATGCGTTGATGACAAAAGTAACGACGCAGTCATGGCTATGATGCATTTTATGGCGGACACACCGCTTATTCCATCTGAAAAAAATTGGTTTGCAACGTTAGTTGCAGAAACGGTCAGCAAACATGGTGGAGTGAAGATTCAATTTGTGTTGGGTTCAGATGCACTGGCCTCTATATGCTTTGACAATATTAACACTGCCATCATACAAATGCAGCGACAACTTAAACATGGCTCCATTGAAATAAGTGAGCATAACGTAAAACTTCCTGAGGCGGATGAGGCACCACCTTATTATATTGTTATAAAACCAAATGGCGACCTTTATACGATCGACGGTACGACGATTGATGCAACAATCTATCCTAAAACAGCAAGCCAATTTGACATGATTAAAGGCCGTAAAAGAAACACCGACGCCCTTGGATATGACAAAGCTACTACGTTTTATGTTCCACATATTGGTTACCATGATAGAGGCCAGGAAACTCGCCAACAGCTTTTGGCAACGCATACCCCTGCTTTACTTGAAGGCTCAGCACCTTCACTTGCAACCTTACCTACCGATAATACCCAAAAATATGAGCTTATGGATATCACGGATCAATTATTATTTTGTCATGATGAAGAACAGCTTAAGAGAACCATTTTTGGCCATATCGGTGAAATTGTTGTCACGGAAAATACCACGCAACAACCTGGACTATTTCATATGCACAGTGGCTATCTGGGCTTGTATGCCGTCGCTAAGGGTGAAAACACACGTATGCTTGCTGCAGGCATCAACCCGTTTAAAACAGATACCGTTACCACATTGGTTGATCAGCTAACTCAGCTAGCACGCGGCAACCAAGCTATCCAGATAAGTATAGTACATGGTATTAAAGGCAGCGACATTACTCAACAATGCCACACCATGATTACACAAGCAATTGCCCAAGCCGAACAATTAGGTATTAACATCAGCGTAACACAAGAGCTCATTGGTCAAGGTGAATATCATTCATTTATGGGGGCAGATGGTCATGTTTATGGTACGCATGACCACCACTTAAATGACCTTCAGGAAACGCATGATACATATTTGCGACCATGCAGGCATGTTCATAGTGCAATGTCTCCAGCTGTTGTCGTAACACGTTATGATGATGGTAGTAACGTTAGTTTGAATCCCGACAACAAGTCAATGAATGGGCGTTTGTTTGTTAAAGCCGACGCTTGCCAATTTAGCCCATCTGTTATGCGTAAATTTGAATCACTTCAAAAAACTGGCATAAGTGAATTATCCCACCGTCTGGCTACTTCCTTACAACCAAGCAACGACCTTATTAAGGCTTGGAGCAATGGCCTTTTAGCGCATGACCTGCAGGTTACCTTGGCACTTTTTCAACAAAACCCGTATCTTTTCTACCCCACAATACAACAAGAATTTTCTGAAGTTAGTCATAGGCCTCACTGCATGAAATCTCATCCTTATATACGCAAAGATCTAAGTGATGCACCAAATGTTGTTGCCCTATGGGATCAACTCCCTAGAAACGAAAAACTCTTTGCTACCGCCTATGCTGTAAAGCCAGCTGATGATGATGGCGCTCATTTTAATCCATTAAGTGACAGGACATCCTATAAATGGAGCGAGCATGGTATCTTAAGACCAGAGCACTCAAAGCAAAAGGATGCGTTATCCCAACTACCACCTGTGTTTTATGGTCCGTGGTTCTTCAATGGACCATTCAATGGTGACCGGGGCGCACAAGGATGTAATTTTGGGTTTGGTATTATACCACCAGATACACTGCTTGATGTATGCCCTCACCTTAAAACCTCGAATTTACAACAACCAGGCCCAGGGCATACACATGATTGATGGTCACAATACATCATTTGCCACTTATGACCCCTATCAGGGAGCTGGCTCTGATGGAGAGTCTTCTGCCAATGGTGTATCTGCAATGCCGTTAGTGGCCTCAGCAGTGGCATCGGCTGCATCGTGCTTATTACCCATAATAGTGCCACACATTTTGGAAACCTTGCACAACATTCGTGTTTCTTTGGGATGGGCAGAAGCTGAAGCAGCTCACAAAGAGGTAACCGTTATTGGTAGTGCATTGCTTGGAAACGATAAACGTTTCTTAGCATTACTGGATAAATTTCTTAACACACCAACCGATAACAAAGAACAACGTTATCTTTTTGTGGATGATAAAAGTATGGCTCTACTAAAAGCATATGCTCCATCTAACAATTCAGATAACTACCTTACAGAACTTAACAAGCGCCATGTTGTTGTTATGAATGCAAAAACATTTGTTCAGCGCATGTGTGCTTGCTACCCTAAGTTAGCTAAGAATATGCGAGCCATCTACTACCAGCTCATCCACCGAACAATTAACGTTGAAGGCAATGACCTACCTGCCTTTTCAATGGCAAGCTTAAAGGATTTTATTCAAGCACTTTTTAATGCCTCTAAGCATCAAATTAAAGTTTTTCACGATTTAGACGTCGTCAGAAACCGTCCTGTTTCTCCCAAAATTCTTGGTCAATTACCCATACGTGCACACCTAAAGCTTGCCTGGTCACAATTTAATCTACCGTTTTTCGACTTTTTAGGGATTGTATTAACCTCAGTCAATCCCGGCTCAGCTAGTCCAGGCCGTATAGAAATAATAAAACAATGGCAACAAGACTTTTTGCCTTATATTCAAAAGGATCCATTGTTAGGGCCTAACCTTGAACAATTAATGGGAACAACAGGTCAACAACACCAATATGCCCGCACCTATAACAAATTTGCTGATATTTTTTTCAATACAATATCAGTTACCAAAGGAAAAAAACTTCGGAAGTTTCTTACACAAATTATTAATACAGATACCTCTCATCTTACTGATCCAACATTAATGGCACTGATTGGTGATATTGTATATTTTTATAACACGCAAATAGCTGATGTTTATAACCTTGATAAAGTTAAATATGAACCAATCATTGATGTAGAGATGACTGCTGTGAGCGGCCAAGCAGTAGCAACTAAAATATATGACATTGCTAAAATTATTGATGCCATGATGGCGATATTGCATGAAATAGAGCAAGAGCGAGACTTTGCCACTGAGGACATGAATCATTACCGACAATTCATTCAGTATGCAACTAATGCTATGGGTGAACCAGGGTTTCACGGTATATTAACATCAGTTATGCGCAATGACAAAACCATTGATTGGGATGAAGTATTTAAAGGTGCTAATAATACAAGGACACCGTTTGCCATGGCATTACCGGATGTTGGTAGTAAGAGCCTAACTTTAACGTGGCTTAAGAATGGGGTTCGGGGCCCTTTTATTGAGCTTCCCGTGCTGCGAACATTGGCCGATTTTTTATTTAATCCAGAAGTTGATACGCTACTGGGTTTTGTACAAAGAAAATACCCTGACCTTACATTTGATAGAAGTAAGATTGCACTATGCCCCGAAAATGAAGGCTGTTCTTTTGTTGTTGGTTTTCCTGCTACTAACGAGCAATATGCAACCATTAATGCCAAGGGTACAGTTAAATTGACCCCTAATGACCAAGTGCCCCGCACACATGTCTATGAAACCGGATTGTCACTCCCAAATGCACACAACACAACTAGAAGTTAAATACAACCGCTCTTTATTGTTGAATTAATGCATCCATAGCCAAAACATACCCTTTAACGCCACAGCCACAAATAACCCCAGTGGCAATGTCGGATATATATGAATGATGACGGAATTCTTCTCTGGCAAAAACATTTGAAATATGAAGCTCTATAATAGGAACCTCAAGCGAAAGAAGAGCGTCCCTAATGGCAACTGAAGTATGGGTGTACGCACCTGCATTAATAATAACTCCCTGGTATTTACCACGTGCAGTTTGTATCCAATCTACCAACTGGCCTTCTTGGTTGGATTGCTGAAAGTCGACCACCACACCTTTGTGCTTTGCATGCTCTAAGCACATATTTGCTACATCTTCTAATGTGTTATCCCCATATACTTCTGGCTCTCGGGTTCCAAGAAGATTAAGGTTGGGACCATTGAGGATAAGAATATTGGTGGTCATTAGTATTACCAAAAGACTTGTTTGTAAAAAAAGAGGATGATACAAGGCCTTTTCTCAGAAAGCTAGTTCTTTTTAAGAACCTCAATATGATAGAAGATACACGTCAAATAGGAGTTTATTGATATGAAAATTGGACAGATTATCAGTGGATTTTGTGCTGGGTTAGTGTTTGCTAGTGACGTAGCACAAGGATATTTAAAAGACTGGAGCGAAAGTCCAGGCGGCTCAATGCTTCCTATTGTAAGTAGCACCAATATGCACCCCATTGGCATGAGTTTTCGTTCGAAAGGAGATCCAAAAACAGCTATGTCACAGATATTTGTAGATAATAGAACTGGCATGTGTTTTGAGCCTCAAGGAACCGGTTTTTGTGTTTCTGCAAATACCTTATCAAAACACCGACATGCCTCAACCACACACAAACACGCAGCAATTAGAGTAACCACTTCCTTAGACGGACAAGGCCGCGAATTAAGACTTGGTAATGACATTGCCGCTACATTAAAACCTGATCCAAGCTGGCCAGGTAAGTATGTTCTAGAAATTCCAAACCATCAAACTAGCATTGCCAGCCTCAGAAATCTTGCAAAGATTATCCAGGGTGGCAAGGGTGGATTAACGGCACAGCTTAAACAAATGACAGGTGACAATGACGATGGCATTACCATAGAACAAGTGGCCAGTATGCTTTTGAGTCCTGAAACAGAAGCACATATTGCAAATTTTGAGGCTCATCGACAAGCACACGAATCTGCTGGACACCCCTATGCACGACGTAAAGATTGCTGGTCTTGCGGTATCGGATAATGGAGGTTATCTATTTTTACCACTTTGACTTAATGCATTTTTTTCGTTACATAGTAGCAGTCATTTATGTTGTAACCCTATAATCGCAATATTACCAATGCGTATCACCCTTAACGGCGAAACCACCGAACTAAAAACCGCCCTCACTGTGGAGCAACTACTTGCTGAACACGACCTTGCCACAAACAAGGTTGCTGTAGAACGTAACCTAGAAATTGTTCACGCAATTGATTTTGGCAATATAGTACTAGAAGATGGCGATAATATAGAGATTGTACATTTTATTGGTGGCGGTTAATTGTTTTTTTATTTTAAAGAGAGTCTATGATGCAAGCTAAAGAAATAACTAATTTTTCAGTAAATAATGATACGTTTGAAGTTGCCGGCCAACGCTTTTGTTCTCGGCTTTTAGTAGGAACTGGCAAATATAAAGACTTTGAAGAGACTAAACTTGCTATTGAAGCATCGGGCGCAGAGATTGTTACTGTGGCTGTACGCCGCGTGAATATTGCAGCAAAGGGCGAGCCAATGTTGCAAGATTACGTAGATCCCAAGAAATACACTTACCTACCTAACACGGCAGGCTGTTTTACGTGCGATGACGCCCTTAGAACACTGCGTCTAGCACGCGAAGCAGGTGGTTGGAAATTGGTTAAATTAGAAGTGCTCGCTGACCAAAAAACACTTTACCCAGACATGATCGAAACCATCAAAGCCGCTGAAATTCTTATTAAAGAAGGTTTTGATGTGATGGTATATTGCACGGATGATCCCATCTTGGCTAAGCGGCTAGAAGATATTGGCTGCTGCGCCATTATGCCGTTGGCTGCACCCATTGGTTCTGGCCTGGGCGTTCAGAATCCGCTCAATATTCAGCTGATTGTAGAACAATCTTCTGTACCTGTATTAGTTGATGCTGGTGTAGGCACAGCTTCTGACGCAACCTTTGCCATGGAATTAGGCTGTGACGGTGTCTTGATGAACACAGCCATTGCTAATGCTGACAATCCTATTTTGATGGCAAAAGCCATGAAAGCAGGCATCGAGGCAGGCCGTCTTGCTTATTTGGCAGGACGCATGCCCAAAAAACAATACGCAACCCCCTCTTCACCTATAACCGGATTAATTAGCTAATAACTGTGCGTTTATCTGTCATTACCCATGATCGTTTTTTACTCAGTACCTTCATTATTGTTGCTGCTTTTACTGCACTTCGGGTAGTGCATATTTTTACGAATGGCTTTGATTTATTTTTTGATGAAGCACAATATTGGATTTGGGCACAAATACCAGATTGGGGTTATTACTCCAAACCTCCTATGGTGGCCTGGCTAATTACAGCAACCACTTCTTTTTGTGGCGATACTGAAGGCTGTATCCGCTTGGCGTCTCCTGTGCTTCATATGGCAACTAGCCTGTCTGTTTTTTTTATTGCTAGAAAGCTTTTTAATGAGCGTACAGCGCTTTTGTCGGCGCTAACGTATATTACCCTGCCTGCGGTAGGATTGTCTTCTATGCTTATTTCTACAGACCCTGCTTTATTGTTCTTTTGGTCTATTGCACTATTAGGATTGGTGTATGCACTTGATAGCAACCAGTGGAAATGGTGGCTCTTGGCCGGTATTGCTGGTGGATTTGGCATGTTAAGCAAATATAACATGCTGCTATTTGTGTTATCAACATTAGGCTTTTTAGCCACCTCACCCACCTACCGTCATCACTTAAAAAACTACAAACTCTGGACGGCAATGATCTTAGCCTTAATGATGTTTATTCCTAATATCATTTGGAATGCAGATCATGGATTTGTCAGTTTCTTGCACACAAAAGATAACGCGCAAGGTAATGGATTTGAGTTTAGTCCTAAGCACTTTTTAGAATTTTTTGGCGCTCAATTTGGAGTATTTGGCCCTCTATTATTTGGTACCTTGTTATATTTAACCTATACAAAAAGATCCCACCCGTTACTTGCGTGGAGCATTTGGCCTATGTTGGGTCTTATTTTGGTTATTAGCTTTGTGACTCGTGCGCATGCAAATTGGGCTGCACCCATTTATGTACCCGCTACAATTATGGTGGTACATTATTTAGTTGAACATGGCAAAATAGTGCTTGTTAAAGCCAGCCTTATGCTTCATGTATTTTTGTGGCTGGTTGTCCTAGTTTTGCCCTATAGCAATCTATCTTTTACAAGTGACAAAACCTCCCTATCCCACTGGCAAATTCAAGACCCTTTTATTCGCTTGCGGGGATGGAGCGAACTTGCCAGTGCGGTAAAAACACAATTAACACAACATCCCGATGTAGCGATTATAACCAATTCCCGCAAAATATTTACCGAGCTGGCATATTATTTACGCCACCATGACGCACCGCTGGTTAAATGGAATCCTGACGGCTCTATTCGTGATCATTTTGACCTTACCACATCTATTAATAATAGCGACCATTCAGGGCCTTTTATTTTTGTTGGACGTGATTTACTTGATGAGCATTTAAACCTCTATTTTAAGCAGGTTACGCTTGTTAGTTCACCTATAATCATACAACAGCGTCCTAAAGACCGCCAATATTATGTCTATTATTTAGAAGGATTATCTCTATGAGCACATTATCGCCACGTTATATTTGGGCTATAGTATGCGTTATTATTGGCGGGATATTAGTAGCGTATCCGAATATTGATATTATGGTCGCTGACCTTTTTGTAAAAGACGGTAAATTTATTTATAATAACCACCCCGTGTTTGTCTTGATTCATAATAGTGTCCGCTACATTACCATTTGCCTTGCTATACTGATGATAGGCGGTCTTTTTTATTGCATGAAATACCGCACTACCCTGAGTCTATTTGGTAAAAAACTAGGCTCACGTCATATGATTTTTTTTATATTGGCACTAGCACTTGGTCCTGGACTGGTGGTAAATACCATCTTTAAAGATCAATGGGGCAGAGCCCGCCCTTATCAAACAGAGCTTTATGGCGGGACAAAACAATTTACTCCAGCCTTCGTCATGACAGATCAGTGCCCTCGTAATTGTTCATTTGTATCAGGTGATCCATCAGTGGGATATTTTTTGTTTTCACTGTTCTTAGTATATGGCGATCGTCGTTGGCTTATCTTGCCCATTACCGTTGGAACTATTTTTGGAGTTACCCGTATTGTGCAGGGTGCACATTTTTTCTCGGATGTAATTTTTTCAGCAATCTTTACCATGTGGGTTTGCTGGGGGGTATATTGGAGCCTTTTTGTAAGCACTCTTTTGAGAAGAAATTGACTTTCGACTTTTCTTTATGCTACACTAGAAAAGTCGCAACTTTTCTAGTGTACGCTTAATTTTGGTCGAAAATAACCATGGAACGTTATTACAAAACATTAATAGACTTGCACCTGGAAAATGATAACCAGATGATATTTCTTGCTGGTCCTCGACAAGTTGGAAAGACTACTATAGCCCAATCTTACACTAATTTTCCAGGTGGGTATCACTATCTTAATTGGGATGACACAAACGACCGAAACCTTATTCTGGATGGCAATCAAGCAATCGAGCAAAAACTTACTTTACATATCGCTAGAAGCAAAAAACAATTAGTTATCTTTGACGAAATTCATAAGTACAAAAATTGGAAACTTTTTTTAAAAGCACTATTTGATAAGCATAAAGAAAAATTACATATTATTGTAACTGGTAGTGCTAAATTAAATATCTACCAAAAAAGCTCAGACAGCTTGATGGGACGCTATTTCTTATATCGTATTCATCCACTATCGATTGCCGAGTTGACACACTCCTCAAGAATATTCGATGAAAATGAAATCACGACACCTACAAAAATGGACGATAGTTTGTTTAATAACCTTCTAAATTTTGGCGGTTATCCTGAACCATATATAAAATCTGACTCGCGATTTAGTAACAGATGGCAGAACCTTAGGGCTAAGCAACTCTTTAGAGAAGATATACTTGAGCTTTCTCATGTTAATGAAATTGTCCTACTTGAACAATTGTCGGTTCTACTTACACATCAAGTAGGCGATTTGCTGGTAAGAGACAGCCTTGCAAAAAAACTTCAAGTTGCCTCAACCACTATCAAGAATTGGATAGAAATTCTTGAACAAACTTATTATTGCTACACTGTTCAACCCTGGAGTACCAATATCACACGTAGCCTTATAAAAACCCCAAAGCTTTATTTATGGGATTGGAGCACAATAACCAACGAAGGCAAACGTTTGGAAAATATGGTTGCTAGCCATCTACTTAAGGCTGTTCACTTTTGGACCGATGCTGGCCTTGGTAATTATCGTCTTTGCTATATAAGAAACAAAGACAAGCAAGAGGTTGACTTTGTTGTTATCAAAAATGAAATACCATGGTTTCTTGTTGAAGTGAAAACAAGTAGCACAAAGCTTTCCTCAAGTTTAAGTCACTTTCACAATATATTAAAAACTCAACACGCATTTCAGGTAGTTAAGAACCTTTCTGGAGATACTATTGATTGTTTCTCATATACTGAACCAGTCATTGTGCCAATGAATGTTTTTTTGAGTCAACTAATTTAAACGTCAAAACACGCCCAATGATGATAACTGTAGCAATAGCTACTTGGCTTTGCGTAAACTTAGCAAACGTGTAACCCTAAAAATAGCGCCTGCCCGAACGCTTCTATTTTATTCCCACGTACCAAAAGCCTGAATGATTTTATCTAATTCAGCTAGATTATTAAAGTTGATTGTAACTTTACCACCATCGTCTTGTTGTATAATCGAAACCTTTAACCCTGTTTGTTCGGTAAGGGAACGTTCGATGGCTACAATATCTTCGTCTTTTTTAATGTCACTGACAACTTTCTCAATATGCTTTTGAGCAGCAGTTTTATTTTTACCGTAACCTGATGCAAATTTTTCTGCCTCACGGACACTAAGCCCTTTATCAACAATATGATCGGCTACCTTTTGTGGGTCTTTACAGGTAATTAATGCCCTGGCATGACCAGTACTGAGTGCCCCACTATGTAAATATGACTTAACACCGTCGGGAAGATCTAAAAGTCTTAGCATATTTGCAATATGACTACGACTCTTACCCAGTCCTTTAGCCAGTTCCTCTTGAGTATAGTTAAAGTCACGCTGTAGACGCGCATAACCATCTGCTTCTTCTACAGGAGATAAATTCTGACGTTGAATATTCTCAATTAATGCATATTCAAGCGCTTGTTTGTCTGTAATATCACGAACAATTGTTGGAATTTCGGAGAGGCCAAGCTTGTTGCATGCACGCCACCTTCTCTCACCTGCAATAATTTGATATTCATGGCTAATATTCGTTGCGCGAACAATAATGGGCTGAATCATACCATTTTCTTTGATGGACTCAGCAAGCTCATTGAGCTTTTCCTCATCAAAAATCTCACGTGGCTGATATGGACCAGGTTTCAGCTGCAAAGGAGACAGCATCGTAATATCTAACCCATTTTTATTTTTTACGGTGGGTTGACTAGTCGCACTTAACGAGTTTTGGTCACTATGAGCGTTCTGTGTCTCCTCTTGCGGTGCAGTCATAATAGGCACCTCATCTTCAAGAAGGGCTGATAATCCTTTACCTAATGCCTGGGTTACCATAGACTTCTCCTTTATAATTTGAATATTAGACATGTTCAGCAAGTGTTTCTTCGTGTCGTTGAATAATCTCTTTAGCTAAATGCATATACGCAACCGAACCATTACAACGGTGATCGTAGATAATTGCAGGCTGACCATGAGATGGTGCCTCTGATATTTTAACATTCCTAGGAATAACAGTGTCAAAAACATCATGTCCAAAATATTGACGCACATCTATTTCAACTTGGGCCGTTAATTTATTGCGCTTATCATACATGGTTAGAACAACACCATGCAATTTGAGCTCAGGATTCAACTTAGCTTTAATCCTTTTGATAGTTTTCAACAAATGGCTGAGTCCTTCAAGCGCATAAAATTCACATTGCAATGGAATTAAAACCGACTGAGCCGCCACCAATGCATTTAGTGTAAGCATCCCTAACGATGGTGGGCAATCAATAATAATATAGTCATACTTATCGGTTAGTTCTGTCAGCTGGTATTTAAGGATATACTCCCTACCTTGAATCTGTGCTAATTCAATTTCGGCAGCCGATAAATCGACAGTGGATGGCGCAATATATAAGTGTGGAATAGACGTTTTCTGAATAGCATCTGTAATTGGCGCATGCCCTGTTAACACATTGTATATATTGGTCTTTCTTTCTGCCTGCGAAAGGCCTAAGCCCGTGCTGGCATTGCCTTGAGGGTCAAAGTCTATGATAAGAACATTCTTTTTTACAGCAGCCAACGCTGTCGCTAAATTAACGGCCGTAGTCGTTTTTCCTACTCCGCCCTTTTGGTTGGCTACTGCAACAATTTGCCCTGCTGGCAACGATAAATCAGCCGAATTCTCCTGCGTGTTGTTGGCAGTTTCCATTCATTCCTCCTTGTATCCGTACAATGTAACTATGTTCTGGAATTGATCCTGATATGAGGTGCATGGGTAGGTTTGTCTCTTTGCTCACCTCTTTATATCCTTTTACACCATTTTGCCCCTGGTGGAAAAGACAAATTTTAGTTTTTTGTACGAAAGGTAAAATCATGGGAATAAGTTCATGTAGTGGTGCCAATGCTCTGGCAGTCAGAACGTCAGTTTGCCATGGCTCTTTGGCTAATACTTCTATACGCTCCTCATGGACCACTACCGTATTTTTTGCAAACTGACTCGCTTCATGTAAAAAAGCAACCTTTCTTTGATCACTTTCTACAAGATGTACCTTAACGTCTTTCATAATGGCAATAACAATTCCTGGAAACCCACCCCCTGAACCAAAATCAGTAACCACCGAAGCATCGTCAGGAAAATATTTTATCACACTCATGCCATCAAGCACATGGCGAGTCCATAATTCATCATATGATTGGTACCGGCTCAAATTGATGGTTCTATTCCATTTGTCATGAAGGTGTACAAACGCCTCTAATCGTTCAAATGTTTCACGTGAAACATTCTCACCCAATATCTTAGAACAATTATCTATTATATTCATTTATATAGCTTTTTTATCTAAAGAGTTCTTTTTCGATTTTTTAATAGCCACCAAAATAGCAGCTACTGCTGCAGGAGTTACACCCGGTATTCTGCTTGCTTGCCCAATAGTTATCGGACAGATATTTTTTAATTTTTGCCGCACCTCTGCCGACAAACTAATTGCATTATCATCATAGTCAAAGGAATCAGGAATGCGTAGTTGTTCATCTTTTTTGAATGCCAAAATATCGGCATCTTGCTTTTGCAAGTGCGAGGCATAAATAGACTCTATCTGAAGCTGGTGCCACGAAACTTCATCAATCTCGTTAAGCTCTGTCCATATATCTAGTAAATCACTTTTGTTAATATCTTTATATGATAATAACTCTAATGCGTTTCTTCTATTACCATCTTGGTTAATGGCTAGCCCATATTTTTTAGCTTCATTTGGTGTAATGGTATATGATTTTAATTTTTCTAGTGCCAAATTAAAGTTACTACGCTTTTGCTCAAAACAATTCACTTGATCCTGACTAATTATACCAAGTGCAATACCCTTATCTGTTAGTCTGTAATCAGCATTATCCGCTCGTAATGTTAAACGATACTCCGCTCTGGAAGTAAACATCCTGTATGGTTCTTGTGTACCAAGATTCACAAGATCATCAATCATCACACCTATATAGGCATCCGAGCGCTCTAATATCCAAGGCTCATCATTCTGACTCGATTTACGTGCGGCATTAATACCAGCTACCAATCCCTGGCCTCCAGCTTCTTCATATCCGGTTGTTCCATTAATCTGCCCTGCAAAATAAAGATTCTTTATTTTCTTGGTTTCCAATGTGGGCAATAATTCCCTTGGATCAACATAATCATATTCAATGGCATAACCTGGCTGCAATATTGTAACCTTTTCTAGCCCAGGTATGGATCGAATAAAGGCATCTTGAACATCTTCTGGCAATGATGTTGAAATACCATTTGGATAAACGGTATAATCGTCTAACCCCTCAGGTTCTAAAAATATTTGGTGCTCATCACGATGAGAAAATCGTACAACCTTATCTTCGATCGAAGGACAATATCGTGGCCCCACACTCTCTATATTTCCTGAATACATCGCTGAGCGATGAATATTATGATTAATAATTTCCTTTGTTTGAATGGTAGTTTTCGTCATAAAGCAGTCTATTTGAGGAACTTCTACCTTTTGCGTCATGATAGAAAAAGGAGTTGGAGGATGATCTCCAGGCTGCTTTACTGTTTTTGACCACTCAATTGTTCTACCATCAAGTCTTGCAGGTGTACCTGTTTTTAGGCGACCAATATTAAACCCTATTCGGTATAATGTATCTGCCAAACCAATAGAAGGCTTTTCGCCTACCCTTCCTGCCGGTGTGGTTTTATCACCAATATGAATAAGTCCTCTTAAAAAAGTCCCCGTAGTAAGTATGATAGCCGAACACACAACTTCACCATGTTGTTGTGTAAATACCGATTTAACCTGACCAGCTTCGTTAATACCAATATCCTCAACAGAATCATATAGAATGGTTAAATTGTCTTGAGCCTCTAATAGGTTTTTCATTACTTTTTTATACAAGCTTCTATCAGCCTGTGCTCTTGGCCCCCAAACGGCGGGCCCTTTACTGGAATTGAGCATTCTATAATGAATACCAGCCTGATCAATGGCTCGCCCCATTAAGCCACCCAGTGCATCGATTTCTTTTACAATTGTTCCCTTTGCAACACCCCCTATTGCCGGATTACAAGACATCTCGCCTAGATTTGATTCTTTTAAGGTGATAAGCAACGTATTTGCTCCCATGCGTGCAGATGCCGAAGCCGCCTCCGCTCCAGCATGTCCACCACCAATTACAATCACATCGTATATTTTCTTATCCATGTCGCTTTTTATGAAAATGTTTCACGTGAAACATTGTCATCCTTTTGTTACATTTATTATTAAAGAGGAGAGTTCTTCCGCTATTTTATAATAGCATACAGAAAACAAAACATCATCCATCACTTTCCTATACAAAATTCGCTAAAAAGACTATCCAGAACTTCTTCCAAATCTATTTTTCCTGTCAATTTTCCCAAAGCATTCGCTGTATTTCGCAAATATTGTGCTGCAATTTCAGGTGGCTGGCTAAGATCCAACTCGGCCAACTGATCATGCGCTTCTTGTACCAACAAGCGATGTCGTTGCCTTGTAATCATAGGATCATCATTTTGCCCTACATGATATTTTGCAAATTTTAACATCATTGCCAACAATTCATCGATACCCTGCCCTGTTACTGCCGAGATCATCACCGCACCTATATTTCTTGCATCTGTAGTCGCTGGCGCTGGTATATTCACATTTTTATAATCAATCTTATTATATACAACCATCACATTAGGCTGTGATAACCACTGATTTATCGCATCGTCCACGTCTGGTTGCGTCGCATCAATCATCACAATCACAATATCGGCTTGCTTTGCACGTTGTATCGCCCTTGCAATCCCCTCTTCCTCTATTTCTTGGTCAGTACGCCTAATACCAGCTGTATCTGCCAATATAAATGGATACCCCTCTATATCCAAAGAAACTTCAATTACATCACGTGTAGTACCAGCCTGCTGAGATACTATGGCCACATCACGACCACTTAAGTTATTGATTAACGTAGATTTTCCCGCGTTGGGCTCGCCAATAATAGCAACGTGTATTCCTTTTTTAAGCAACTCACCTTTGCATCCATCTTGTAAGTGCTCCTCAAAACTCTTTAGTAAATCTTCTTGTTTACTGACAATTGACTGCACCACAGAATTTGGAATATCTTCATCCGGAAAATCAATATAGGCCTCCATATGTGCCATTAATGCAATAATCTGTTCACGCCAGCCATCATATAATTTTCCTAATTGTCCACACATCTGCCGCATTGCTTGCTTTGCTTGCTGGGCCGTATCTGAAGAAATCAGATCCGCAAGCCCTTCAGCTTGGGTTAGATCCATTTTACCATTATCAAATGCACGTTTAGAAAACTCACCCGGCTCAGCAAAACGCAACCCCTCAAATGAAGCCAATGCGTCCAAACAGCGCAATACCACTGCCCTGCTGCCATGAAGGTGTAATTCAACTGTATCCTCTCCTGTAAAACTATGCGGACCTTTGAACCAATAAACCAATGCCTTATCCAATACGTCACCCTCGGTTGGATGAAGCAATGTACAATAAACAGCTTTTCTAGGCTCAGGTAACGGTTTTCCGGTAAGCTTCACAAGCGCATCAGAAGCATAAGGGCCGGAGATACGAACAATCGCAACAGCGGTTGTCACCATAGGAGTGACATTAGCAAAAATCGTATCTGTCATATTAATATTACATTCGTTGTTTGTCGCACGAACTTATACTCAAATTTCCTCAAAGATGCAACCTAACATTAAGAATATTTTAATACACAAAGTGTACACTACGTGCTATATACTGCTGCATCTTTTTTGATGAGGCGCCCTAAAAAGCGCTGTAGTTGGTAAAGCAACCTATTTGTATACAAAGGTAATGTAATGTCAGCCCGCTATCTCAAAACTTCTAGTGTATTAGTTAAACGTATCAGTGAATCCGTGACTAAAGGCAAACGAAAGAAGGAAGAACAACTATTGTCTGACTTCACGAAATTGTTTTATGAGTTTAGTTCCGCTGACGAATTAAAAGAATTCTCCACTGAGGAACTAAGCGCTATTGTTGGTAATGCTTACAAATTCTTTTCAACACACAAGGGATCCGCACCAAAGATTCGCGTGTTCTCCCCTTCCCTTGACACTGATGGCTGGGAAAAAGACTATACTGTCATCGAGATGATCAACAAAGACACTCCATTTATTGTTGACTCAATAAGCGAAGAAATCAATCGTCTTGGCTATACAATCGACTACCTCGCCCACCCTGTTATTGACGTTGGTAGAGATGATAAAGGCAAAATTGTTACTCTTGTGAATGGCTCAACCACCGAGCTCAACTCTGTCAATAAAGAATCCTTTATCCATGCGCGTCTTAGTCACAAAGTAACTGACAAAGAAGCCAAACAATTAAGTACCGCCCTACTCAGCATCATGACTAGTGTACGTTCTTGTGTCAGAGATTGGCAAAAAATCCTAGAGAGCGTCAGTAAATTACGTGAAAACACGGTTTCAACGCTTGAGTTTCTTACTCAAAACCTTCACCCAAAAACTCTATCTGCATGTACCGAAGATATTCATGAATTAGAAGAATTTCTTCACTGGCTGGTCAATAATAACTTTGTATTCCTTGGATATATAGAGCAGCGAAAATCCGGAAAAAGCCTTAAAAGCCATGCCAAATCAGCACTCGGGCTATGTCAAACCATGGATCTATGGCTTCCTAAATTTGACCATGTTACCTTTGATCATCAACAAATATTGCAGTTTATTCACATTACCAAATCAAGCGAACGATCACCTGTTCACCGCCCTCACCATATGGATCTTATTAGTATTCCGAAACTAAATGACAAAGGTGATGTAATTGGTGTCGCACATATTTTTGGTATGTTTACTTCTGTAGTTTATTACCAAAGTTCACGCCGTATTCCACTGCTAAGACGAAAAATCATGCTTGCACATCAGCATTCAGGATTTCCAGTATCTGGCCATAGTGGCAAGGCGCTTTCAGCTATTTTAGAAGACTTCCCGCGTGACGAGTTATTCCAAGCACAAATTAATGAACTGTTCGACACTGCCATGGGCATTGTCACATTAACAACTGCACGAAAACTTAAAGTATTTCTTCGCCAAGATGAATCTGAACGCTTTATTAGCTGCCTGGTATTCTTACCCAAAGAACGTATGAACACAGAGGTACGTGAAGAAATCGAACATATTCTTTCTAGAGAGTTAGACGGTACCGTATCAAATCACTACACGCAAATTGCCGAATCTCATCTTGCACGCTTGCAGATCATTATAAAAACCGTACCAGGTCACATACCAACTTACAATCAAACGGCAATCGAGCAAAAGCTTACCCAAGCCATTCGCAATTGGTCTGACGTATTCCACGAAGAAGTCATTACACGACTTGGCGCATCTGATGGTGCGAAGGTATTTTCCCGATATTCAAGCGCTTTCTCACCTAGCTACACTAGCAGATTCTCATCTGAAGATGCATATTATGACACTCTCAAAATTGAGCAAGTCATTGAAACCAACCGTACAGTATTCGATATTTATGAAAGCAGAAGTGAAGACAATAAAGATGTATTTTACTTCAAAATCTATACCCCCGACAAACAAACCACCTTATCGCATGTTATGCCAATGCTTGAAAACTTTGGCCTACACACTCTCGATGAGCATACCTATAGAGTGACTCCTAACCATGCAGATTATAATGTGTGGATACATCGATTCCGCTTTACTGTTCCCTTGGACAAAAAGCCAAAACTAACCGCAATCAAGTATAACTTTGAAGAGGCCATCACTCGTCTCTGGCATAAAGAGCTTCAAGATGACGGTATTAACAAACTTATACTATACGCTAACCTGCAATGGCGTCATGTGGGATTAATTCGTGCCTATGTCAAATATTTGCACCAAGCATCATTCAATTATAATCAATATTATATCCAAGATGCATTAAGCCATCAGCCACGCATTATTCAACTGATTATAAATCTGTTTGAAGTACGTTTTGCTCCCGACTATAAAGGTAACCGTCAAGACGAGCAGAACCGTATTGTCGCTGACATAGAGCGTATTCTGGGAAGAGTTTCAAACCTAGCTGAAGATAGAGTATTCCGTTCACTTTTAGAGGTAGTGCTTGCAACCAGACGAACTAACTTCTTCCAAACAGATAAAGACGGAAACTACAAATCTTATATTTCTTTTAAATTTAGCTCTGCAGAGATCTCTATCCTGCCAAAACCACGCCCATATGCAGAAATATTCGTCTATTCAGCTCGCATGGCAGGTATTCATTTACGTGGAGGGAAGGTAGCACGCGGAGGCCTACGCTGGTCAGATAGACGCGAAGACTTCCGTACTGAGGTTCTAGGGCTCATGAAGGCTCAAATGACGAAGAACACCGTTATTATTCCTGTGGGATCTAAAGGTGGCTTTGTCGTAAAACAACTGCCGACAGAAGGCGGTCGTGATGCGCTCATGAAAGAAGGCATCGAATGCTATAAGACATTCTTACGAGGCCTCCTGGACTTAACCGATAATATTATTGACGAAAAGATTGTTCCACCCGACAATGTTGTACGCCATGACGGTGATGATCCATATTTGGTTGTGGCCGCCGATAAGGGAACCGCAACATTCTCAGATATAGCAAACGAAGTTGCTGCAGAATATAATTTCTGGCTAGGCGACGCTTTTGCTTCCGGAGGATCAGTAGGGTATGACCACAAGAAAATGGGCATTACCGCTAAAGGCGCCTGGATCTCCGTACAGCGCCATTTCAGAGAAATGGGTATAGATGTTCAAAAAGAACCTTTTACCACCATTGCCGTTGGCGATATGGCCGGAGATGTATTTGGAAATGGCATGCTTAGCTCGAAACATATTAAGCTTGTGGCCGCCTTTAATCACATGCACATATTTCTTGATCCGGATCCAGACCCAGATACTTCCTATAAAGAACGTAAACGACTCTTTAGCTTACCACGTTCAAGCTGGTTAGATTACAACCCTGATCTTATATCCAAAGGTGGCGGGGTATTTGAACGTAGCGCTAAAAGTATTAAATTATCTACCCAAGTAAAAGAAATTCTTGGCACTGATGATAATAATCTTACACCAGACGAACTCATCAAGGCTATTCTTAAAGCACCTGTAGACTTACTATGGAATGGTGGAATTGGTACGTACGTTAAATCCAAAATCGAAAGCCACGACGATGCTGGTGATAAAGCAAATGACACACTACGTATTAATGGTGAAGACCTGCGTGTAAAAGTAGTAGGTGAGGGCGGTAACCTTGGATTTACTCAGCGTGGCCGTATTGAATATGCAATGAAAGGCGGTCGTATTAATACAGATTCTGTAGATAACTCTGCCGGTGTTGACTGCTCGGATCATGAGGTAAACATCAAAATAGCCCTTGATAGTGCCGTTAAACATAATCGCTTAACCCAAAGTGCTCGTAATAAATTGCTTGAAGAAATGACAGATGAAGTTGCTGACTTAGTGTTGCGCGACAACCATTTGCAAACGCAATTCCTTACCATTGCACAAACTCAAGGCACTACGCTACTAGAAGGACACGCCCGAGCCATGGAATCCCTGGAGGATATTGGCCTGCTTGACCGTGAGATTGAATTTCTGCCCAATAAGGAAGACATTGCTCGGCGTCATGCAGAAGGAAAGGGGCTTACCCGACCTGAAATTAGCGTGATCATGGCCTACAGCAAGTTAGCACTATATGATGAACTATTAAATAGCAAGCTACCTGACGATCGTTATTATGCCGGGGACTTGGAATTCTACTTCCCTGAGAAGCTACGCAAAAAATTCACGAAAGAAGTTCACAACCATCAACTACGTCGCGAGATAGTCGCTACATCTGTGACCAACAGCCTTATTAATCGTATTGGCGTTGAGATGTATTACCTGCTCAAAGAAAGTACTGGCATGGAAGGCTGTGATATAGCCAGAGCGTACACCATTGTACGCGATATTTTTGGCTTACGTCATTTCTGGAGTGATATTGAGAATGTGCAAGATAAGATATCTGTCGAAATCCAAGTCGAACTCTTTACTCAAATTAGGCAATTAATCTTACGTGTCGTATTTTGGATATTAAAGCACCACAGCCAATTGACCGATAATGCCAAAGCAGTGAACCATTTTGGCCCAGGAATCGAGTCTTTGTACGAATGCTTACCTGCAGTATTGTCGGCAGCAGGTAAAGAGGCTTATGAAAAACGTCTCGAATGCTATAAACGGCATCATGTACCGGATAGACTTGCCCGCTCCATTGCCGGACTACAATCCATGTCCTCTGGATGTAATATTGTACAAGTCTCGCATGACACTAAGTTCCGTATCAAAAATGTAGCGAAAGTATATTACGAAATTGGTGAACGCCTGCAACTAGATTGGCTATGCAAACAACTTGATAGTCTCAATACAAACAATTCTTACTGGCAGAAAACATCCATTAAAACCCTTATCGATGACATAGCCACACAACAACGTAGGCTTACCAAAAGCTTAATCAAGCATATCTGTCCTAACGGCAAATTAACAAATGACTGTGTTGATCGTTGGATTGATATGCACCAAAGTCAGGTAAATCGTTATATGCGCTTCATCGATGATATGAAAGCACATGATAATCTTGATTTTTCAATGGTTCTGGTAGCCATTGGTAAAGTTAAAGAAATCGCTGGAGCATAGTTTTTTGTAAGATTGGATACCGTTCTCACCATCATGTGTGAAAATGGTATCCGCCATCATTAGCGTACCAAAAATACCGAAAATCTACCCGTTCTTATCCATATTGTTGTTGCAACATGGTAATCATTTTATTACTCTGCATTCGTTACCGATTTTAATTTGATTTTCTCAACTTAATTTACGGTACTATTATGTCTGAATTATATTTTTCCTGGGCAACATTTAAACACAAGCTCAACGGTCTAAGACTAAACAAAATCCCTTTATTTTCGGAACGTGAAATCTGGTGGTGCAGTATTGGTCTTAATGTAGGCTTTGAAATTTTTGGTAAGAGCGATATTTATACCAGACCGGTTCTCATTATTAAAAAATATGGGCGCAATACGTTTCTTGGATTACCCATTAGCTCTAGTACTAAGGATTCTTTTTACCGTTATCATATAAATAGTAGTAAAATTCAGGGTGATCTACTGCTTGATCAACCACGAGTAATGGATGCACGGAGACTTTCAACACGCATCCAAAAGCTCGGGAAGCACGAATTCTCGTTAATCCGAGAGGCGCTAAAAGAAACAATCTAATGTTATTTAGATTTTCCGCCCGGGAGAGAGCGGGCGGCCGTGCCTGGTGGCAATACTATAACGGTAATTCTAACATGAATATTTTACAGGTCAACGATAACTATTTCCACCACCAGCAATAATACGCTCAGCCATATGCTCAGAAAGCGCCATCAATTCATTGCCTATAAAAGGAAGAAAGATAAGTAACGCTACAAAAATAGCCAAAATCTTTGGAACAAACGACAATGTCATTTCCTGAATCTGAGTCAACGCCTGAAACAACGAAATAATTAAACCTACCACCAGCGCCACTGACATAATCGGTAGCGAAATCTTGATTAGCACAAAGAGTGCTTCATGCCCAACTTCTAATGCTCCAACAGCGTCCACTGCATTATACCCATTATCTTATTTAAATTGGCATTCTCATAATTTCTTGGAATGCAGAGATTAATTTATCACGAATACCCACCATCGATTTTAGATTTAATTCTGCCTTGGTCATTGCATTAACAACATCCGTAATATCGGCTTTATTGTTAAGCGCTTGCAGACCCACTTGCTCAGAAGACCTCAAGTTAGAAATCGTATCACTAATGCTATCGGTGACCATATTTCCAAAATGATTGCCCACAGAGCCAACATTATCGGACGGACTGGGAAGAGTTTTGGTATTCTGTGTACCAACACTCGTTGCATTACTGTAAGCATTTGCAGCAGCCTGAAAACTAATATTCATATTCCCGAACTCCAAAATTAACGTCTAAGCAAATCAATCGTACTGATATACATGCCTTTGGTGGTTTTCATCATACCTAAATTAGCTTCATAGGTACGTTCAGCTTCTTTCATATCAACGGTCTCTACCGTTGTTTTAACATTAGGACGCAACACATATCCTTCACGATTCGCTGCCGGATGTCCTGGATCATACCGCTTCGCAAATGGTGTGTTATAATCTTCGCCTGTATTATCTACTTTTACTACATACGCACCAGTAGCTGGATCATATTCATTACGAAATGCAATGGTTTTACGGCGATAAGGCTCAGCACCTGGCGTAGCTCCAGTGGAGTCAGCGTTAGCAATGTTTTGAGCTACAATCTTCATACGTTCGCTTTGTGCATGCATACCCGATGCTGACGTATGCATACTGGCAGTTAGACCATTGGCCCACACCACCGAAGAAGTCAACACCACACTAGCTGTTATCATCAATTTTATCATTTTTATTGCCCTCCAGATGGCGTGCCAAGCGCAAGACCCATAAGATCTTTCATTTTACGAACCATACCGAGCGTTGCATTATGTTCGATGCTATTTTGTGACATTTTCATCATCTGTTCTTCTAACGACACATTATTTCCATCCGGCTTGGTCTCGTACGTAGTACGCTGCTCTATCACTTTATATTTTTTCTTATTTGCATAAGGTGTGCCAAATTCAATTGGCTCAAGATCTTTAGCTTTATATCCTGGGGTATTCGCATTGGCGATATTTTCTGCCAACACTGCCTGACGTTGGCTCAAATACCGAAGCTTCTGTTTCATGGCTTCATCAAGCTGTACCGCAACCGCACTATGCGCAGCCAATATAAAACTTACAGCAACCATTAAACGGATAAGCATCATGCACCACCAAAAAGGTTATGTTTATCAACATACTTCTCTACATGGGAAGACGCTTATAACTTCAAGCGTGGAGTCCTCTTGACTCTGTTATTTATATAAACACAATTTCTAGTGTATAGCCAGTATTTTTTACACAAAATATTGTGTTTTTACAGCCAGTTAAATATTGCTTATTTTTGAGACATTTACTCTTTACTTTTGAGCAAAGAGGCTAAATATTACAGCTAACATTTATGAGACCTCTGCATAATTAAGAGCATCTACTACCCCTATGGACAACATCATTATTAGCTTACAAGCGTTACTGTTAGGCATTATCGAAGGAATCACCGAATTTATTCCGGTCTCTTCTACAGGCCACCTTATTTTAATTGTTGATATCTTACAATTCTCAGGCCCCCCAGGAAAAGTCTTTGAAATTGTCATTCAGCTTGGGGCAATTTTGGCTATATGCTGGCTTTATCGGCAAAAGCTACTGCATATCTCAAGAACCATTACTTCCGACAAATCCTCACAACATTTTGTTTTTCTGCTGGTCATCGCCTTTCTACCTGCAGCCATATTGGGAGTCATGTTTCATGGTTTTATTAAGTCAGTGTTATTTTCACCTATTGTGGTTTCCTGCAGCTTGGTGGTTGGCGGCATTATTATACTGGTTATTGAAAAATTCAAACCAACTCCAACCACTCACCACATTCACGATATTACCATCAAAACAGCGCTGCTTATTGGGCTAGCGCAAAGTCTTGCCATGATTCCAGGAACATCACGTTCTGGCGCAACCATTATGGGTGCTCTGTGCTTAAAATTAGACCGCAAGACCGCAACCGAATTCTCTTTTTTCTTAGCAATACCCACTATGCTGGGAGCTACAGTGTACGATATTTACAAAAACTACACAGCATTATCTGTAGATGATGCTGGCCTGATCGCTCTTGGGTTCATCAGTGCCTTTATCAGCGCAATGTTTGTTGTCAAAACGGTCATTGCTTTTATTGAACGTCATGGCTTTGCACCTTTTGCATGGTATCGTATTGCGCTTGGTAGTATAATGCTGTTGATCTTACTCTAACGAACAAATAACCTGCCGTGATGGATGTTGTATTTAATTTCATTGGTTTTACCGGCGTGGCATGCATTTTAGCCGCCTACTTTCTTGTGCAAACAGAGATTATTAGTGCAAAATCATTAATATTTCCGTTTATCAACTTTATGGGTGCCATTTTACTGCTCATATCACTGCTATGGACACCCAACATCCCTTCGATTATTATCGAAATAAGTTGGATCATGATTAGCCTATGGGGAATAATTAACGCCTTATTACAAAAACCTGCACAAGCCTCTTGATTTTGAAAAATAAAAGAGTATATGTGAAGTATGGAGAGATTAATCTATAATTCTAGATTGATAGTTGCAATCTTCATAATTAGGGAGAATACATTATGCCAACATCAACACCCGACTCTACCGGCGGAGGTTTCTCGCACGCATTTAAAACAGGCTCAGCAACTGTAACCGTTGCTGCAACTATTGGCTCTGCCGCAACTGTTGCAACCGCTCTTGTTCTGTGTGGCGTATCTCGAAGAAATCCCAACATAACAGCTGGACATTTTGGTCGTATTGCGCATTCAGCTGGAATGGCAGGCTCCGCTTCAAGCGTGGGATTTGGAGCAAAATTTGGCATACCGTTTGTTGAATCGCTTCTGAGGCCTGGGTCTCCGCCCAACACACCACCTCTAGCAGAAAATACCCCCCCGTCTTCTCCAGCATTAACAGCCAATGTTACTCCAGCATCTGTTGATTCTAGCGACCAAACTCCTCCGAAATTTGGTAACCCACCTGCATCCAAGGCTTATGGTTTTGGTTGGCTTGTAGCAGAGTTTGGGAAGAAACCACCTACAACACTAAGCAGTGATAACACTTCAATACCAGATGGCTATTATCCTTGCGCCAATGATATAGAAGCTGAAGAGCTAGCAAGAAAAGCAAGAGAGAAAGGTCTTCATGCAGTTGTCGTCCACAGTGGTCCCATTTCGCGCTAATGCTGCGTTTTCACGCCGTGGCGATTTTTGAGTCGTGCAATAAGGGTAGTGTGATAGCCAAACACACTCACACCTGCCACATAACTAACTACCCCAACAAGGATAATGGCACCTAACTGACTGGTGCCCTCAAAAGAGCTCAGCCCTGAATAATCAAATACAACTAATACCAGCACCATAAAACCAGTAATACAAACCGATTTAATCACTCCAAGCAAAACATCACGATCAAACCAGTACGCCTTTCTGGCAGTAAGCACAGCAACTAGCAGACCCACATTCACCCATGCAGTCAAAGCAGTTGATAATGCAAGCCCCAAATGCTGCATAGGACCAATCAACAATAAGTTAAGTGTTAGATTAAGTACCAAGCATCCAAGGGCAATCTTTACCGGTGTCTTGGTATCGCCTGCTGCAAAAAAAGCAGGCAGGTATAATTTAATGAGTACAAACGCTGGCAATCCCAGCACATACATCCGAAGTGCATCGGAAGTGGCAATAGTATTGGCCGCTGTAAAGGCGCCACGTTCAAATATCACCTCAATTGCCAATGGAGCAATAAACCACAAACCTGCACTAGCAGGAAGCGCAAGCAGCATTGCCACTTCTATGGCCTGATTCTGGGTATTAATGGCTTCATCTTTTTGGTTATCACCAATCTGCCTAGACAGAGCTGGTAACAACGCTATGCCTAGTGCCGTACCAATGAGCGCAAGCGGAAATTGTACTAACCTGTCAGCATAATATAAATAAGAAACGGCTCCCGAGAGGGTAGTAGCAAGCAAGGTATTAATCCACAAATTCAACTGCGTTACCCCCCCACCAATAATGCCTGGCAACATACGTTTAAAAAACACTGCCACGTCCGATGTCGCCTTAGGGGGTAATAACCTTATCTGTAACCCTGCCCATCGTACAGCACTATACAGCACCACCACTTGCACAACTCCCGCAATGGTGACTGCAACACTAAGCGTATGCACTGGCGTTTGACCTTGATCAATAAACCACAACAAACATGATATCATTATGATATTCACAATCACCGGTGCCAGCGCCGCAAACGCAAAGCGCTTTACACTTTGGAGCATCCCATTAAACAACGATACTACCGAGATCATGATTAAGTAGGGAAACATAATTCTACCACTCATCACCAGCAAGTCCATTGCCTGTGGATCGTCAATAAAGCCCGGTGCAAGTAGCATCATGACTTGGGACATAAATATTTCGATGACTATGGTAAAAACAACTAATACCAGCACCATCCAGCTTAGTACATGTGAAGCAAATACCGTATCTTGGTTTTTAGAAAACATAGGCACAAAAGCATTATTCAGTGCGCCTTCAGCCGATAGTTGCCGAAATAAATTTGGCAACCTAAATGCCACCAAAAAAACATCCGCTAACATGCCTGCACCCATGGTGGCAGCAATTAACATATCACGCACATAGCCCAAAATACGGGAACAAAATGTCAGCATACTCACGATTGCTGCCGATTTAAATAAAGACATGTTGTAAGGCCCCACTCAATAGGATAAATATAATCCCTAAATCTGGTGCAGGGATTGTGTACCCATTTCTTTTAAAAGAAATGATCCGTTCGTTCAAACAATAATGTTGTGAGTTAACAATGCTAAGTGCTGCATATATTCTTGGTGGCCTAATATTATTATTTTTAGGCGGCGAACTATTAGTTCGGAGCTCTGTTTTTATCGCCAAGCGCATAGGACTTCCACCCTTTATTATTGGACTTACCGTCGTTGCCTACGGCACCTCAAGCCCAGAGCTCGTCATTAGCCTAAATGCAGCTCTTGATGGCTACCCTGATATTGCACTTGGAAATGTTATTGGCAGCAATATTAGTAATATTTTATGTGTTATTGGCTTTACTGCCATGGTTTACCCTATCACCATGGATAAAGAAGAGGGTAGGGCAGATGGGTTTTACATGCTTGGTATTGCTGCTTTATTATACTTATTGTGTCTAACAGGTGTCATTATCTGGTGGCACGGACTTCTTTTCTTGTTGTTATTAGTAATCCACACATGGCATGTTTTTAAGCGCAGTAAATCCCATACCAACGATGCTGTCAAAGAAGAAATCGAAACCTATCCTTTTAAGACTACCATGTGGCAAGTCATAGCACTCTTGGTCGTAGGTATTGGCTGCTTGGCAGTTGGAGGGGATTTTCTTGTTACCGGGTCAGTGGCTATTGCTCGTATGTTTGGATGGTCCGAGGCAGTTATTGGTGTAACATTAGTAGCATTTGGGGGATCTGCTCCTGAGCTTGCTACCTCAATAGTGGCAGCCTTCCACAAACATTCCGACATTGTCATTGGTAATGTACTTGGAAGCAATATGTTCAATATCATGGGAATATTAGGTATAACCCCAATGGTAAGTTCAATTGCTGTAAGTGACAAATTTATTGCTTTTGACCTTCCACTAATGCTTGCTGTGTCGGTTGTGTTAACTGCAAGTATCTTGTTATGCAAACAACTTTCTAGAGCAGGGGGCGCCTTGCTGGCCTTAGGGTATATAGCGTATATTGCAGTCCAATTTTATTGATCTTGAGAGAACCTTATGCTAACGTGCTGCGCGTTAAAAAGAATCCTTGTATAATGTTGGTTTTATCATGCCATTAAAACTTGTTCCCTACAATACTGCTATCGACTTTCTTGGAAAACGCTGGATCGCCTTTATATTATCGATAATGATGATTATTGCCTCTTTCGCTTTACTTGCCAGTAGAGGTTTAAATTTTGGTATCGACTTCACCGGAGGAATTCTTATTGAGGCTCGCTTTGAACAAGCTCCTAGCCTTGCTCAAATGCGCGAGCAACTTTCCAGTGAAACATTGAATTTAGGCGATGTTTCCTTGCAAACAATCGGTAGCCAAAAGGATATTATGATTCGAATTGGCCAAAGCAAAAAAGAAAGTCGCAAGCAGATTGATATTATAAACCAAGTAAAAGCAAGCCTCGAAGCAACATACGGCTCCACCATTGATTACCGCAAAGTTGATTATGTAGGCCCAAAAGTTGGAAGTGAACTCATTGCCTCAGGTTTGTGGTCAATGGTTTTTGCTCTTGCTGCCATTATGTTTTATATATGGATCCGATTTGAATGGCATTATGGCTTAGGTGCAGTCTTAGCACTTATACATGACGTCATCTTAACACTCGGCTTTTTGAGCATCACCCAGCTGGATGTAAACCTATCTTCCGTAGCAGCATTACTCACCATTATTGGTTATTCAATTAATGACTCAGTAGTCATTTTTGATCGTATTCGCGAGAATTTACGTAAATATAAAACCATGGATTTGCCCGAACTACTTAATCGTAGTATCAACGACAATCTTGCCCGAACATTGCTAACATCTTTAACAACACTAGTAGCTCTTCTAGCATTAGTTATTATGGGAGGAGACGTCATCCTCAGCTTTAGCTTGGCTGCCTTTTTTGGTGTTATTGTGGGCACATACTCATCAATATTTGTGGCAGCGCCAATACTTATCTTTACAAAATTGCGAGCAGACACTACCTTAGGTAGCTCAGACAACGTAGCCACACCCGCTCCATAGCAAAGGGAAAGTGAATATTTATGGAGATTCTATCAAACTATCAGAAATTTCCTGACCCCGCCAAAGGTAGTGTGATGGCGCTGGGAAACTTTGATGGTGTTCACTTGGGGCATCAATCTGTTATTAATTTTGCTAAGTCCATTTCACGCACCAAAGAACGTCCATTGTCGGTGATGACGTTCGAACCGCATCCAATCACTATTCTTAAAGAAAAAGTTGCCCCCTTTAGGCTCACCAATCCATCACAAAAAGAACGGCTTATTGCCCAGCTCGGGGTAGACTACCTTTGCATTATTCCTTTTGGCATTGATTTCGCCAAAATTTCTGCGGAAGACTTTGTGACTGAATTTCTACTTAATCGTTTTCAGGTTGACCATATTGTTATTGGTTATGATTTTATTTTTGGCCATAACCGTAAAGGAGATGCTGACTTATTAAAGCAAATGTCTAGTCAGTACGGCTTTGGCTTTAGTCAGGCTGAGCCCATTATCTATGAAGAAGTCAACCAGCCCTACTCTTCAACCTATATCCGACAATTATTACAAGTTGGTGCTGTTCAAGAAGCCAACTCTATGCTCGGCCATCCATTCACCATTGAAGGCAAAATAATCAAAGGCAAGCAATTGGGCCGCCGCATCGGATACCCTACTGCAAACATTAAGATTAACGATTATATTTATCCAAAATTTGGTGTGTATGCGGTTAATGTTAAGTTTCATGATCGTTACTTTCCTGGCGTTGCCAACATCGGAATACGGCCAACATTCCATCGTAGCCATCCACTTCTTGAGGTACATATTTTCGACTTTAGCCATAATATGTATGGCGAGTACGTAGAGGTAGAATTATTTAAATTTCTGCGACCTGAACGTATGTTTAATGATGCAATAGAGTTAAAAAACCAAATCAGTGCTGACTGTCAATTAGCAAGAGACGTACTATGGGGATAACAACAAGGCATATTACTGGATTGTTTATTGCCATATTGATTGCTGTCGCCGACCAGGCAACAAAGTACCTTGCTTTTGAATATCTTACTACCCTTCCTATACCTGTTATGCCCGTTACATCATTTTTTAATCTAGTAATGGTCCGAAACTATGGTGTTAGCTTTGGCATGTTCTCAAATTTAGTTTATGGCGACATCATCCTAACCACACTTACCATAGCCATCACAGCTGCATTAATCATTTGGCTGATTAAATCTGATGATCGTATAACTATCAGTGCTTTAGGCTTGATTATTGGCGGTGCCATTGGTAATATTACGGATCGAATTCGGGATGGAGGCGTTGCCGATTTTCTAGATTTTCATTTAGCCGGCTACCATTGGCCTGCTTTTAATCTAGCGGATAGCGCAATTTTTGTAGGCGTGGTATTGATTATTTTTGAGCCCTACTTACATAAAAGACATAAAGGAGAAGCTCATGAAAACACAAAAGACTCTGATTCTAGTTAGTATTACTTCGCTCATTGGCCTAGCATTAACAGGGTGTAACAGTAATGTTCGCCATGCCATAGGCATAAAAAAAACAGCACCAGATGCTTTTAAGGTAGTTTCAAACCCACCCTTGAGTCTTCCTCCTAATTTTGATCTTCGTCCTCCAAAATTAGGTGCAGCAAGCCTCCACCATTCAGACATTGTTGTTGAGGCTCAGCAATTGGTATTTGAAGTTCCTCAGAAACGTACCAAGAAACAAACCACAAACCCAACCAAAGGTGAGTATGCATTATTAAAACAAGCCGATGCTTTTGAAAAAGATCACAATATTCGTGAAGTTCTCGACGAAGAACTTAGACTTGCCGAGCTAGAGAAAAAAGAGCAGGGGTTTTTTACTCGCATGATCGATTACACATCTGGGAACCCTCAAAATGATACTGATCCAGTCATCAATGCCGGCAAAGAAAAGCAGCGCATTGAAGAAAAGAAACAACAGGGTGAACTGCTCGATGGTAGTGATGTGCCAGTAGCATCTAATAGCTCTGAAAGTGGATTTTTTGGTCGCATATTAGGGTTATAACCGTTTTGAGATACTGCCTTATTTTACTTATCGTTTGTTGCTTTTCTAGCAATGCTCAAGCACTGGGCTTTAGTCAGCGAGCAACACTAGATAACGGCCTTGAAATTATTGTTATACCCAATACCAAAGTACCCGCAGTGACTCATACACTCTGGTACAAAGCTGGCTCAATTGACGAACCACAAGGTCAATCTGGAATTGCCCATTTCTTAGAACATCTCATGTTTAAGGGCACACCAAACGTACCTAAAGGTGAATTTTCGTCACGTATAGCCAAACTAGGTGGCTCTGATAATGCGTTTACCTCACATGACTATACTGGCTATTATCAGAACATTCCTAAAGAGCATCTTGCCACGGTGATGGAACTTGAATCAGACCGTATGCAGCATATCGCTTTTACGCAAGAAGACGTTCTCAGAGAACGCAACGTCATATTAGAAGAGCGTCGTATGCGCATTGAAAACAACCCCCAAGGACTTTTTACTGAGCAGCTAAAAGCCAGTTTGTTCTTGCACCACCCTTATCACAATCCGCTTATTGGTTGGATGCATGAAATGGAGACTTTAAGTTTAAAGAATGCTTCAGATTGGTTTCATCGTTATTATGCCCCCAACAATGCTGTTTTAATTGTCTCGGGCGATATCACCATGGATGAGTTACTGCCCTTGGCTAAGCAATATTATGGCCCCATCCAATCAAGAATTATCCCCCCACGGATTCATACGACCGAGCCTCCTGCGCGAGCTGAGCGTATTGTCATGATGCATGATCCAAAAATTGTTCACGATGAATTATATCGTTACTACCAAGCACCAACGCAAACTTACGGCGACACACAACATGCTTATGCTCTGACAGTATTATCGTATTTGCTTGCAGGAAGTCAAACCAGCACTCTTTATCAGCAACTTGTTGTAGACCAACAATATGCGGCATCCGTTTCTAGTAATTACGACGACATTGGCATTGGACCTTCTATCTTTGCCTTCAGAGCTATTGTTCAAGGACATAATAGTATCAATGATATAGAAGCTGTGTTAGACGACACCATTGAACATGTTAAAAGCACCCCTTTTAGTCAAACTGATATAGAACGAGCAACCAACGCACTTGCCGCCGAAGCAATTTATGCCCGCGAAAACCTCAAAGGGTTAGCGTTCATTTATGGACAAACCATTCTTTCTGGACTTGATCAGTCATATGTCGAAAACTGGGAGCACAATATAACCTCGGTTACCGCAGAAGATATTATGGCTGCAGCAAATCACGTATTTGTTCCTCAATCTTCAGTCACTGGCTATTTGATGAAAGAGGAAGAGTAATGATGCCTATTATATCACGTATCTTTTTTTATGTTATGATACTTACATTAGCAGCTCTTCAGGCATACGCAAATAACATGCCTACAGTCAACGAGGTAACCAGTAACAAACACCAGATAAAAGCCTGGATTATTGAAGATCACTACCTTCCCATTGTTTCAATGGAATTGGTCTTCAAAAACACAGGCACTGCTTATGACCCTAAGGATAAGGTAGGGCTTGCTAGCCTAACCTCTTCATTGCTAGATGAAGGAGCTGGCCCACTAGATGCTTTAACATTCAAAAAAACCTTAGAAGCTCATGCCATCAAACTCTCTGTCAGTAGCAATCATGATCACACTTATATCGCGGTAAAAACATTAAAAAAGAATCTTGAAAAAGCATTACACTTGCTCAACATCATGCTAACCAAACCGCATATGCACCCTCAAAAGGTTGAACAAGTGCGCAATCAGCATATTACTTTTCTAGAAAGAAGCGCTAAAGAACCTGATACAATTGCAGAAAAGTCGTTACGCGAAACACTTTTTGCAGGCCATCCTTATGAACGTGACCAACACGGATCCATTGAGGGCCTAAAAGCGATCACACCTGATGATATTACTGAATTTGTTTCTCAACAATATACCAAAGATAATCTTGTACTATCGATTGTTGGGGATATATCTGCTCCAGAAGTTTCCGAGCTTTTAGATCAATATTTGGGGAACTTACCTGACCAGAATGCAAATCACTCTAACACCATTACTACGGTTCAAATACCCACATCGGGGACGATGAAAATGATTGATTTTCCTGTTCCTCAGGATGTCATCATCTTTGCATCTGACGGATTACCGCGCCACAATCCCGATTTTTATACATTATATGTCCTTAATTATATTGTCGGAGGAGGGGGGTTTGAATCCCGTCTGATGCATGAGGTTCGTGAAAAAAATGGGCTTGCTTACGGCATTAACACAAGTATAGACCTGCGACAAGCATCCAACATATGGATTGGTTCTGTTGCCACCCGCAACGATGCCAGCAACCAAACCATCTCTGTTATTAAGCAAACATTATCCGATATCCAAAAAGAAGGCATTACTGAATCAGAACTTAACAATGCCAAAGCTTTTCTTAAAGGATCTTTCCCGCTTAAGCTCACTAGCAATACTCAGCTAGCACGCTTTTTATCTGTTATGCAGCTTGATCATCTTGGAATGGACTTTTTGGATAAGCGCAATAGTTATGTTGATGCTGTCACTTTGGACAATATTAACAAGGTTGCTGGCCAAATGGTTACTCCTGATAACCTGCATATTGTGATTGTTGGGGATAATAAATAATCACTAACCCTCTGTAGGCTTAGGAGGGTGATCTCGGTAATCCACCACCACACGATAATGCGGATCACCATCTTCGTCGGTTTCCACTAAATGCCCAGCCTTATATAATAAATCACGGCAATCCGTGCTTAGATGCTTTAAGTGCAAATTAGTCCCATGCTTTGAATAGCGCTCAGCAAGACTATCAATTGCCTCTAAGGCAGAGTGATCCCATACGCGTGAATATCTAAAATCAATCTCGACATCTGCTGGATCATTTTTTGGATCAAACAATTCTTTAAATCGACTAATAGAGGCGAAGAAGAGCTGGCCATGAAGCACGTATACTTTTCTCTTTTTGTTAGAAACTTTCACTTCCACATAAATTGACCTCGCCGACTCCCAAGCAAAAACAAGTGCCGAGACAATCACACCCACTATCACTGCTATAGCAAGATCAGTAAATACAGTCACTGCAGATACTAAAATAATCACAAATGCATCCGATAACGGAATTTTATTCATAATTCTGAGTGATGCCCATTCAAAAGTACTAATAACCACAACAAACATCACGCCCACCAATGCAGCTACTGGTATCATTTCTATCCAGGAGGAGGCGAATAAAATGAAGGATAACAAGAATAACGCCGCAGCAACGCCTGCTAAACGCCCCCTGCCACCAGACTTAATATTAATCATGCTTTGCCCAATCATTGCACAACCACCCATACCGCCAAAAAAACCAGTGACGACATTTGCTGCCCCTTGGGCCATACATTCGCGGCTATTCCTTCCTCGGGTTTCTGTCATTTCATCAATAAGCGTTAGAGTTAATAATGACTCTATCAGGCCAATTGCCGCTAGGATAAGTGCATAGGGAAAGATAATGACTAGTGTTTCAATATTCAGTGGCACAGACGGTATCATAAAAGAGGGAAGACTACCTTGAATACTTGCAAGATCACCAACGGTTCTTGTATCTAAACCAAAGCCTATCACCACAGCAGACGCTACTGCAATGCCTGCAAGAGGAGCCGGAAATTTGGTTGTTAGCTTGGGCAACATATAAATAACTGCCATAGTAACTGCAACTACCGCAAGCATCATCATAAGCGATGACTGATCCATCCATACAAGCTGTCCAGAAGCATCTGTTACCTTAAACTGGCCTAATTGCGCTAAGAAAATAACAATTGCCAAACCATTAACAAAACCCAGCATAACCGGGTAGGGAACCATACGAATAAATTTCCCTAACCGAAATATTCCCGCTAAAAACTGTAATACACCCATTAGAATAACTGTCGCAAACAGATATTGTACACCATGCTGGGCTACTAAGGATACCATCACAACAGCCAATGCTCCGGTTGCCCCCGATATCATCCCAGGACGACCACCAAATGCAGCCGTAATAAGACCAACTAAAAATGCCGCATATAGACCTACTAATGGTTCAACACCAGCAATAAACGCAAAGGCAACTGCCTCAGGTACAAGCGCTAGGGCTACGGTTAATCCGGATAATAGTTCTGTTTTAATATTGTTTGATGAAATTTGTTTCACGAAGAGACTCTCTATGATCTAAAATACAAAGCGTGCCGTTATATCGTATAAGATGAAATAGATCAAGGTTATACGCAAAAATATTCATAACATCTTACTAACACCACTGCATCATGCGCTATTGCTACTCACACTTTGATACTGTGCTGTAAATAAAGTTGCCCTTTAGCTGCATTCACAATCAGTATAGCTACAAAAAGTGTCTATTTTTTGATTGCAAGGCCCGCTTTTATTGCCGTATGATTAAGGGCCTTAGTAAATTGATGTTTATTGGTAGCTTATCACGTGTATATCCAACATACTGATCACTGCATTGAACCAAGCGCTTTTGGCTCGCTTCTAGAACAAGCAACAACTTGTGCCGCTTCATTGTCAGACCTTCCTGCATTCACACCACGTCATTGTAGTGAGATTAAAAGTCATGCACAATCCATTACATCTGTATTCAAAACAGTTGTTGTTCTTGGAACTGGTGGTTCAACCTTGTGTCCTCAAGCGTTCACTCGCACTGTATTGGACACCACCACTACTATAATTTATGCAGACTATGTGGGCCCACATGCCACGGAACGTATTTATCAGTCACTCGACTTAGCCTCAACCCACTTTATCGTTACCAGCAAATCTGGCGGAACATTAGAAACCATAGCGCAATATCTTTGGTGGCTTGCACGCTTCCAAGAACATCAAATACCTAACATTGGCAAGCATTTTACTGTTATTACTGATCCCAAAGATAGTCCTATTCGCGATATAGCCACACAAATGAATGCAAGCATTCTTCCTCATGAGGAAGAAGTTGGTGGTAGATATGCAGCCTTTACTAATGTTGGTTTACTTCCTGCTGCCATTGCAGGTATGAATATTGATGATATCTTGTTAGGAGCTCAACAAACCATTCATCAGCCCAATGACGTTTGTTTATCCGCAGCAATGGGAGCACACTACATTACTCATGGTAAGCCCATCCATGTATTTATGCCCTACACTGAACGCCTTAAAGGGTTAAGCGCTTTATTTAGGCAATTATGGGCAGAAAGTTTAGGAAAAGACGGTAAGGGAAGTACTCCCGTAACCGCCATTGGCACACTTGATCAACACAGTCAGCTCCAGCTTTATTTAGATGGACCAGATGATAAATATTTTACGCTGTTAACTTGCAGCTACAACAAACATTTGCCGATTGCATCCCACCCGGCATATCCATTACTTGAGCACCGCGACCTGGGTGACATCAGCCAAGCTTCTGCGCGCTCAACTATTGCTTCCTTGGCTGCACATAACCGCCCTGTTCGGCATATAGAAATTGATACACTTGATGACAAGACCATCGGCGCATTAGTCGCCCATGTCATGATAGAAACTATTTTAGTTGCTCATTTACTCGAGGTAAATGCCTTTGACCAACCTGCTGTGGAACAAGGCAAGCAATTTGCGCGTGATATGTTAAAGGAGGCTGTGTAAGAATATGCCATTAAAGCTACTTTCTGACGTTACCATAAGCCGCATTGCAGCTGGGGAAGTGATTGAACGCCCTGCCTCGGTGGTGAAAGAGTTGGTTGAGAACGCAATTGATGCCGGAGCCACTCATATTGATATTCTCATGCACGATGGTGGGCGTAATCTCATCCAGGTTACCGATAATGGCAAGGGCATGACCAAAGAAGAATTAGCGCTGTGTATCCAGCGCCACGCCACATCAAAACTTTCTGATGATGATTTATTTAATATTCAATTTCTAGGCTTTCGTGGAGAGGCAATTCCTTCTATTGGCTCAGTTAGCCGTATGGCCATCACCAGTAAGTACCACCATAGCGACGATGCATGGACCATTAATATTGAAGGCGGCGAAGCTTCAAAGATACAACCTGCAGCCCTCAACCATGGAACAACCATTGAAGTGAGAGATTTATTTTATGCTACTCCCACACGTCTAAAGTTTCTAAAAACTGAGCGCACCGAATTACAATATGCTGCCGATATCGTAAATAAACTTGCTATGGCCAACCCCCATATTGGTTTTACTTTAAAAAGCGAGAAACGCACATTAGTTGACGCACCAGCCTCTGATAGTCAATCACTTGAATCATGCAAATCAAGGCTTACCGCTATTCTTGGCCCAGAATTTGAATCCAACAGTCTACCTGTAGATTACCAACGTCAAGATGTTCATATTACTGGCTTTGCAGGACTGCCTACCTATAATAAAGGATCTTCCTCCTCACAATTTCTTTTTGTCAATGACCGTCCGGTTAAAGACAAACTGCTCCTTGGAGCCATTCGAGCTGCCTACCAAGATTACCTGGCTAATAATCGATACCCTATTGTGGCGTTATTTATCAAACTTCCTGCCGATGAGGTAGACGTTAATGTGCATCCCACCAAAGCGGAGGTGCGTTTTCGGAATGGATCATTAGTACGAAGCACCCTTATTGCCGCTATCAGTGAAGCGCTCAGTAAAGGACGGCACCAAGCATCCACCACTGTGGCTAATGAAGCGCTAGCAGCCTTTAATCCACAAACATCACCGACATCGACTTCCAATGTCCATGCATTTAATAGACCTCAAAGCAGTCATTTTAGTCAAGTCAGCAAACATTATCCCGAAATTGTGCCTCATATTGCTGGCAATCCTGCTCCCGATTGCTTGGAAGAAAACAGAGCCAGTTACCAACCTGCTGAATCAACTATGCATGAATCTCAGCTGGCTACTGCTCAGGCTCAGGCTTTATTTGATTCAAGCTATCAGCAATCTGTAAAAGATTTTACACCACAACTTGTTGAACCAAATAATAGTGAGCAAGATAACGATTATCCTCTTGGCCTAGCACGTTGCCAATTACATGAAACATATATTGTTGCTCAAACCGGGCAAAGCATCATTGTTGTTGACCAACATGCCGCTCACGAGCGCATTGTCTATGAGCGTATGAAAGAAGCCCTTGCAAGCACTGGCATCAGCACTCAACGCCTTCTGATTCCAGAAGTTGTAGAACTTCGTGCCGACCAACTTGAAGATTTGCTGGCCAATCAAGAAACTCTAGCTTCTTTGGGGCTAGTATTTGATATTTATGGCGACAGTGCTGTGGTTGTTAGAGAAACACCTGCTTTACTCGGCCAAGTGAACGCTAACACTCTCATACAACAACTTGCTGAAGACCTACACCAGCATGGCCATGCGCTGTCAATTAATGAAGCGCTAGAGCATGTTTGTGGAACCATGGCATGTCATGGTTCAGTAAGAGCAGGACGCAGGTTATCCATCCCTGAAATGAATGCATTGCTTCGCGACATGGAAGCCACACCATATTCTGGCCAGTGCAATCATGGTCGTCCTACGTATGTAGAATTAAAATTAGCCGATGTTGAAAAACTATTTGGACGTCGCTAAAAAGCACAGTAACCACTCTATTGCACCTGTTTTGCTTGAATCACACCCCTTGATATGCTATAACGCTCAAAAAACTTTTTCGCTTTCCTTAGGAGATGAAATTTAAGTGAAGAAGTTATTCACGAATGCTGGTGTACATAATGTTAGAATTAGAAATACATGCATACCTAATTACTAACTATACATCATAGATATTTACGAGATACAGAAAATGACCCAACCAGAAAAGCAACCCGTCAACATCCTAAAATTAGTTCAGTTATACGATAACGATTCTATTCTAGATTTTATAGTTTACATACAAAACAACGATCTAATTTTATCTAATCCTTTTATTCAAGCTACAATCAATCAACTCTTATCTAGAGCAATTAAAGAGAATAAACCACGGTGGGTAAAACACCTTATCGAGTGTGGCGCTCAACTTTCTATACAATATACTGACCTGCATAGATCCGCCCCCATACACCTTGCCTGCAGACAGGGAAACCTAGCAAGCGTATCCCTGCTTATGAACGCAATGCAACAACAAGGCATTTGTCTTGATGAACTGGTTGATATGCATGGCCATAACCCGCTGCACATTGCGGTAGCAATGGAGCGCCTCAATATTGTTAAATTACTCTGTGAAAAAGGTAAGATGCTTCCAAACCATAGAGAAAATAACAAAGAAGCCCTTACACCTTTACACTGGGCAGTCAGGCAAGGTAAGGTTGACACGTGTAACTATCTTATCGAACAATTAAAAAAACAAAATCTTTCCATTGATGCTACAGCAGCTGGAAATGCCACTGCACTTCATATGGCGGCAGTAACTCCTCATCGTGAACTCCTGAACCAACTACTCTCACATGGTGCAGACCCGACTATTATAGCAAATACAGAAGGTCACAGTGGTACTGCGTTTGAGCTAGTTTTATGCAAAATATACGATGAAGATATTTCCACTAATATCCGCACTCAATACCAAACCATTCTTGTGGACTTGGCCATTGCACATAGCAAAAAAGGAACCTCACTAAATCACCTTACAGGTAAATCGACTGCTACTCTTTTAAAAGATCTTAGTGGTTTAACTACAGAACAAAAGAACTCTCTTTTTAGTAACGGATGTTTTGATACTATATCAATCAACAATGTTGTCACGATCGTTAATCATTTTAAAGAATCCGCTGCACCAATTGAGTGTGGAAAACTAAAAGAGTCTTATACTTTTTGGAAAAGCAACGCCGCTGACGTTCAACAGAATCGAACTGCTCAAGTAATGCAGCAAACTTTTGTAAATATTTGCCATGCCTTAGCAAAAAAACTCCCCTCCAGTCAATTACATGTCTTAGCTCCTTTGCAAGAAGGTGGAAGAGTTTTTTCAACACTTGTTAAGCGAGTAAAAGATTCTTACTCGGTTGGTTTTGGTGTTTCTATCTGCCGATATGTTTCATACTTACTTAATAATAAATTTACTCCTGAAGAACGTGCTCAATACCTTCAAGAAATGCTAAATAGTTTAGATAACAAGGCTCTAAGGGCTTGTATTGAGGGTATTTATGAACGCATTGACCGCCACACAGATCAATTAAAAGGACAATTCTTTACAAAAACAGAAGAGGTACTTCATAACGCATACCAAAGCGTTGAAGATAAACTCCTTCCGCAAATAGCCCATTACGACTCTGATGGCAATGAAGTTCATATTGGCCCTATTCTTGGTCAGTTCTTAAGTAGCCAATCCTTACGTTCTGAGTATGCCGCTGGGCGTATAAGTAAAATTCCTTTGCACACTTTGTGGCCTATGTATCGAACATATATTCAACACCTGAATAGCGAGATTGTGACATGGGATGCTGCTGTTATTGATCGCCTTAGAACATCGACATATACCGAGGAGGATATAGAAAACGACTCCCCTGAGTACCAACAAGACAGACAAGCTTTGTTAAATTACGGACTCGATCCAAGTGATTATATGGTTGAAGACGAAAATGGTTATTACCATTTTAACTGCGACGCCATTATTCTTAAATTGGTTGAAACTTTCGGCCCTAAGGTCACTATTTCTGACCTTCGTCTTTCATTGCCAGAAAATTTATTAGCATGTGATACACCAGATAAACTCGCATCTTTGTTTTCCACCGGCAACAAACTAGAAAAAATATTTGTCGCTAAAGCACTGTCTCTCCTTATTTTACCAAACCAAAAAGGCCGTAGCTATTACCAGTTTTTTCGGACATTAAAAGCTATTAATGAGTTAATGCCGCATAGCGACGGCGCTACTTATGAAAGTGCACTTAAAACTATTTCTGAATCAACCGGAATAAACATTCCAATGCCTGAAACACGTTGCAATGTGGTGGAAACTTACAACTTACAAACATTGGTAGTAAATCACGCTCCCTTTGAAATAATTGAAACAGCCTGGGGAATTTCTTCTGAAATAGATAAACATAATCTATGCCATCCAATAGCCAGCTCTGTTAATGACGCGCATCGTTTTTCTCTAACACCTGTAACACAATTAGAAAATCTTATGCACCATCCGGATGCCACTAAGATTCTTGACTTACTTCTTGCATCAGTTGGCCCAAATAACTATGCCTCCCGCCATAATATTGGTGTTGGCCTTGCATTCTTAGCTGCACGCTATCGTAGAGACGATATTTTTAACTATGTAAAGCACGGTATGAATCAACATCGTGAGCATCCAGAACCTTCAGCATTAGTCATGGTTCGAGAAGGACTTTTACTGAAAGGACGTGTCTTTGATAAAACCTATGAAAGTGGCTTTGAGCATTTGATACTACGCGATGCACGTAAGCTGGGAGACTATTTAGACCTTGAAAGCCCTGAAAACCGACAATTTGTCTTCGATCACCATCGTTCAATTTTAGAAAAATTAGTTCGTATTAAGAATTTTGTCTGTTTCAGCCAGTTCTGTACCTTTCTTGGTACACTTTACGACGAAGGCATTCGCGGTAATACACAGGTACGATCTACTTTAGATACTTTGCTTTGTAATGCCGTTCAAGAACAAAACCACCAAGCTGTGCTTTGTTTAGCAAACGCTGGCGCTCACTTTAATTTACGTTTGCATAAAAAATATGCTGATCATATCCTATCGGCATTAGATGATGCCATTGCAAGAAACGACACGCCATTAATAGACCTTTATTTTAAAGCAATACAGGGTGTTAAATTAGATAAGAAGCTTTACACTGGCAGTTCATCTCC
>MDSV01036161.1_pt1 | contig 61750 bp, 62 predicted proteins | sample 810851 | NCBI WGS metagenome assembly MDSV01 (sample SAMN05326640, study PRJNA326480) | marine metagenome | isolation source: seawater | place: Atlantic Ocean: North East | collected 2012
CACCACGTTGATAGGCTGGGTGTGGAAGCGTAGTAATACGTGTAGCTGACCAGTACTAATAGCTCAATTGGCTTGATTTATGCACTGAAAAAAATTTTTAACATTTATAGTTCTTTTTTTGATAAAAAATTAATTCTTAAGTTTTATCTATGAAAAAAACAAATGTCTTATTTCATGCTGACGATTATGGTGCTAATCCAGAAATGTCAGAGAACATCCTTAAATGTATCAAAAAAGGTTTGTTGAATAGTGTTTCTGTTTTAGTAAATAATGATACTAAAGTTCATAGAAGATTAAAAAATTTAAAAAATATAAATATTAGATTACATTTAAACCTAACAGAATTAAAATCCAAAAATTTTAACAAAATAGATTTTTTAAAAAATTTAACATTTATTAAACTCCTTTTGCTAAGTAAGCCTCAAAAGCAAAAAGTCTATGATGAAATAGATAGACAAATTAAGTTGTTTAAAAAAATTTATAATCCAAAAGTATTTAGAATTGATGGTCATGAGCATATCCATATGATTCCTTGGATTTTTAATTATTTATTAAAAAATAAAAATAAATACAAAATAAAACAAATCAGAAATTCAAATGAAATTATTATGTTTCCTAGAATTAATGATTTTCTAAAATTAAGTTATTTTAGAAATCTTTTAGCGTGTTTAGTTTTAAAATTCTTTTATTACTACAATCCAAAAAATTATTATAACTCTCCTCAATTTGCAGGGATGATTTACAGTGGTAATCAAAATTTTGACACCATTATTAAAACATTAGATAATTTAAAGAAAAGAAAAATAAAAAATTGTGAAATACTTATTCATCCTGGATTTAACAAAGTAAGAAAAAGTTATTCACAATTTCAAAATTCAAAAAATAGAAAAATAGAATATAATTTGTGCTTTTCTGAAAGTTTAAGGATAAAAATAAATAAATTTTAAAATGATCGAATTCACTTATTCAGACCCAGATTCCTACAGTAATTATTTTAAATTGTACAATAGATGTTTTAAAAAATATCCATCAACAAAAAACCCAAAATATTTAAATTGGCTTTATAATGAAAACCCAGCAGGAAAATTTATAGGTATAGATGCTTATGAAGACAATCAATTAATTGGTCAAGTTGGAGGCATACCACAGAATTTTAATTTAAACGGAAAAAAAATAAAAATTTTACAGCCAATGAATGTTTGTGTTGATCCAAAATATAGAGGTCAAAATTTATTCTCAAAAATGGCCGGTAGATTATTGTTGTTAGCTAAAGAAAAAGAGTTTTCCCATATTATAGCTGTGGCAAATAAACCGGCAAGCATCGCCTGGAAAAAATCAATAAATCCTGAAATGATTTTTCCACTAGAGGCAGTTATTGGATATGGTGATCTTAATTTAAAAAAGTTAAAATTAGAAAATAATTTTTTTTTTCAAATTTGGGACAGTAACAATATAAAGTGGCGAGTTAAAAATCCTCATAATTTAGTAAAAATTAATAAAATTCACAACAAAATAAAATTATTTTCTCCAACTTTTACTTCTTTTATAAAAGTTTTTGGATTTATAGATAATCACAATTATGATTTAAATTTTGAAACTATTAATAGAAATTTTTTGCCAAATATTTTTATAGGTTTAATCCCCGAGATTTCTAAAAAATATTTTTTAAATATTCCTAATTTTATTAAACCTTCCCCTCTTAATTTTTTTGTAAAAAGTTTGAATGATAAAAATGATTTGATTAAAAAAGGATTAATTTATTATTCATATTTAGACTTTGATGCTTATTAATTAATTACTTTTTTCGTATTTAAAAAACATACCTTGATCTTCTACTAGTTGATAATGATTTATTACTTCATTCAAATAAATTGTAGGATTTTTTAATATTAATTTGTTAATCCATAAATCATTTCTATTTTCTTTTGAAATTAAGTCATTGTGTTGATCTATGCTATACTTAGTGGGATAATGTCCTTTAACATCGTATAAATTCCAATTCATTATTGAGAGGTTTGGTTTAGCATCTGTAAATACATATATCCAACCATCCGCACCTATAACATCAACATTTTTTAACTTATTTATTTCTTCAATTGTCTTTTGGCTATTTTTATATTTAGAACCTTCACAAAAAATATTTTTAAAACACTTTTCTAAAAAGACTTTATTTGTTGTCGTATAATTAAAGTTTATCGAAATTATTAAAAATATAATACTAGGCAGTAATAAAATATATTTATTTTTTATTGTTATATTTTCAAGACTATAAATTATAAAAAATAATATAGGTGTTACAAAGATGTTTGCATGTCTATAAGATGGAGACTCGCTATAAATAGAAAACATAATACCTAGCAAAACTAAATATAGTGCAACCTTATTATTATAAAAATTTTTACCTTTAAACAATTTGTTAAAAATTAAAATTCCAAAAATTAAAATAAAAGATGGTATTATTCCTTGTAAAAAAAGTTCAATTATTTGTTCAGTTCTATATATTAAGATATACAGTTTTGTCTTGATGTTTGATGGTACAGCAAATTTTCCGTAATGATCAATATTTGCCTCATAAAATTCAATTATACTAAAGCTGTAGAAATTTAAAAAAAAGAGTATTACTAAAAAATTAGAAAAAGATAATAAGAAAATAAGTTTTAGTTTTGATTGATAGTTTCTCAATAAAATAATAAAAATAGCAAAAAAAACAGGTGTATAAATAATTGCATCTACTCTTGTGAATATAGCTAGGCTTAATAGAATTGTAGATATAACATAAGAATATATATTTTTTGCCTCTATTGAATTAATAAGGAAGTAAAATGAAAAAATACATAATGCACTTTGAAATATAGCTATTGATGAAAGAGCATCTTGATAATTTAAAGATGCAACTGACAAAATTATTAAGAAAATTTTTTTTAAATCATTTTTAACAAATTTATTTATAATAAAGCAAAGACTTGTTAAGTATAATAAAGTAGTGATAAATAAAGATATATACGCTTGCCAGACACCTTTTCCAATTATCATACCAATTAATTTAAGGAAAAAAAAATAAGCAGGCCCTTTTGTGTCAAAAGCTTCTTTATAAAGTCTATAATCTTGGTCAATTAAATTTCCCATGGAATAATAGATTCCATAATCTGATGGCCAGTTATAAAAAATACTTAATGGCCATATAGCTGAGAAAATTAAAATTAAAGATATTATAGATTTATTAACCATCAAATTTTTTTTTTAATTTTAAAAGTTTTAAAAATTCTTTTAAAACGTCATAATAAATTTTTAGATCAAATACAAAAGTAGAGTTATATTTTATATTGGTTTTATCAGAGTGTTCTTTAAGAATTGAAATATTTAAATTTTTTTTTCTGCAGTGCATTAATATCTCTATATCGAACAAAAATTTATTTAAAGAATACTCATTTAATACATTAATTTCTGAATTAAAAACTTTTAAACCTGATTGTGTATCATTTATATTTTTAACAAAAAAAATTTTTACAATAAAATTAAATATGAAAGAAATTAATCTTCTTAATATAAAATTTAAACTTTTTAGATCTTTTAAAAAAAAAACTCTTTCAATAATACATACATCAAATTTTTTTTTATAAACTTCTAAATACATTTCTTCCAATCTATCTAAATATGGAATATCACAATCTATAAATAGCTTAATTTTACCTGTAGAACTAACAAAACCTTTTCTTACACTATAACCTTTTCCTTGGTTTTTTATATTTTTGAGCAGTTTTATTTTATTGTTGTTTTTTATAAAATTTTCAATTTCATTAGCAGTGCTATCTGTACTTCCGTCATCAATAACTATTAATTCATAATCTTCCTCAAATGTGTCTAATTTATTTATGAGTATTTTTAAGTTATTTATAATCTTAGTTTCAAAATTATAAGCAGGGACAATAACACTTAGATTTATCATTTATATCAACCTACTTTAAATATTTTTTGCATCTTTTTAAATTAGGTTTCCTTAACTTTATAAAGCATGTAGGTTTGTATAAATAGAATAGATTTGGTATCATTTTAACCTCAACACTTTTAAAGAAATATTCAAGCAATTTAATAATTTCATTAAATTTATTCACAGATTCATGATCTTTTAAAACCCTTAAATTTTTTCTATATTTAAAAAAAAAATATAAACCTGATGTAAATCTCCAGGTTAAATAGAAACTTAAGCTTCCTATTGTGGAATTTCCTACACATAAGATAGAATTTTTATTCATTAAAATACCAATTTTTGATAAAAACTTTGGTAGATCATCAATTACATCTAAAGTAGCGATTGCAATTATTTTATCATACCTTTTATTATCAGGTATCGAAAATATTGATTTGTATATTCTATTAACTTTTTTTAAAGCCATTCTATTTTTAATGTAATACCTCTTTTCAGGTTCAACCACATCGTATGAGGAAAATTTTTCATATTTAACGTGATCAAGATTTCCAGCTCCCAATTCTAAAATATTTATGTTTTTTGGTTTTGCCTCATAGGTAAGTTTATGAAATAAATTTTCAGCATTTTTGATTATGAATGAAATTATATTTTTTTTATTTAAATGATTGTTATAAAATTTCTTATAGATTTTATTATATTCTGAATTTAACTTTTGTCTTTTTCTAGGATAGGTTTTTAAGAGATTATTAATTTTCATCGATTATATCTTTTAAACCAAAAAATTTGTAATAGTGAGATACAGGTATAATTTTTAGGTTTGATAAAAGTTTTAGAGTTTTCTTAAAAAATTTTAATAAATTATATGAGGTTTTATAATCATTATAATTTTTTTTATCTTTATCCATACAGTTTTTAATAAATTTCCAATCAATTTCTAATCTTTTTAAACAAAGTCTAATATTATCAACTCTAATAGTTTTACTTTTATTTTCTATTATTTTTTTCCCTTCCTCTACTGTAATTTCTTTATTTCTAATTCTCGCAGATAAATGAATTTTTCTCCTATCTATATTAAATTTTCTTAATAACACGTAGTCCATTAAACTTTGAAATAAATCATCCATATATTTTGCACCTGGATATTCCCATCCATAATTGTTAATTAAAAATGTTTTAACTTTTTCTCTATTAAAACTAATATTTTCATATGGATTAAAAAGTTTGATTTGTTTTATGATACTGAAATAAAAGAATTCTTTTATTCCAAAGTTAAAGGAATGTTTCTTTGTTGAAAATTTTTCAAATATTACGTTTTTGTCACCATAATTTTTATGAATATCTTTTAAATATTTACTATCCATATAATTCCAAGATAATGGATATATACCCTCTGAAAATGTGTCATATCCTGTTACGATCCATTTAATATTATATTTTGCAGCAGTTGTATAAAGCGCAGAGTGAAATCCTAAATCGCTGTCTAAAGTCATTTCAGGAACAGAAGCTTTTAAAATACTTTTTTTTAATGATTTAGTTAATTTCCAATCAGATGTTAAAATTAAAAATTTAACATTAAGTTTATTACACATTTTTGTAATATTTTCACCAGCTACTGGGTTACCGAAACCATTATTAAAATATACACAAAGAGGTTTTAAGCCATATTCTTTCACTGCCAGATGTAATAAGTATGAGCTATCTAATCCCCCACTTATTCCTAAAATACAATCATATTCATTTTTAGGTTTTTTTATTTTTTTTACAATTTGATAATTATATCCTTGATCTTTTTTATACTGTTTCTCAAATTTATCCTGAAGTATACAGAGATTACATTTATCCTCCTTTTCAACAAAAAAAAATTCATCGATAGATCCATCACATAAACATTGATGGCAAAAGTTATTTTTCATATAAGAAGAAATTTATAATATTTAAATATTTAAATGAAAACAAAAAAAATAATTTTTATCTTACCTGAAGACTATACGTTCTCTATTCCATCATTATTTTCTTTTAAAAAAAAATATAATTATAAAATATCTGGATTAATATTTTCAAAAGGTTTTTTTGATATGAAAAAATTGATCTCTATATTTTTTTTATTTAATTTTAAAGATCATATTAAATTTTTAATTAAAAATTTTATAAAGAAAGAACAAGAACAAATTAATAAAATTAAAAATATAAATACTTACGATGTAAATAGTAGAAAAGTATTCAATTTTATTAAGAAAATTAATCCTGATTATATGATTGTAATTTCTTCAAATCAAATATTGAAAAAAAAAATCTTTGATTTACCAAAAATTAAAACTCTAAATTTTCACGGTTCAAAGTTACCTAATTATAGAGGTGTACTTCCAATATTTAGAGCCTACATAAATAAAGACAAAAATTTTTCAATTACACTTCATGAAGTTAATGAAAGGATTGATGATGGCTGCATAAGAGGTCAGTATAAAATTAAGATAACTAAAAATGACAAATTAATTGATTTATATCATAAAGCATTCAGACAATTTCCCTATTTACTTAACAAAACAATAAAAAATAGTAAAAGATCTAAAAATAACGTAAAATTTGGTAGTTACTTCAGCTACCCTACACTTGTTCAACTTATATTATTTAGATTGAGAGAAATTTTTAATTAATTTTGAAATTTCTTTAATTTTTTTAACTGGATATTGTTCATGACATGGTAATAACAATATTGTATCAGCAATTTTTTTCGAGTTAAAAAATCTTCCATTTTTTAACTTTTTATATATATTTAATGAAGAACAATCTCTGTAGCTATAATATCTAGTTTCAAAACCTTTATTTAAAAGATATTTAAATAAAATATTTTTTGTTTTATTATCTTTACAAAGAATTATAAAATCAAGAAAACTTGAATCTATAATTTTACCATATGGTATGTGCAAAAATTTTATATTTTTCAATTCTTTAAAATAAATTTGAGCTTTTTCAAATCTTAAATTAAAACTTTTATCTGATTTGATCAATTGCTTTAGGATAATTTCTTTTTGACTCACTGTCATTCTAGTTTTTAAATAGTCTGGTATTTGATTTTTCAATGTTGGATTGTGGTCTGGTCTATAGAATTTAAAAAAAGAATTAATATTTTTTAAGTATCCTAATTTGATTATATAAAAAAACAAAGTATTGAATATAAAATCAGAAATTAAGGATTTTAAGAAAGCCGCAACAATAATTTTTTTTACTAAAAAACTTCTTTGAATAACTTTGTATTTAGAGATTTTTTTCTTTAATAATTCACTTAGTTTTTTGTTATTTGTGCCAACAATTCCACCATTTATAGCATTAATATTTTTTGTTAAGTTAAAACTATATAACTTAAAATCAGATCTTACTGGAAGATTTTTTTTGAATTGAATTGCGCAATCTTCAATTAAAAATATTTTTCTTTTTTTAAGAAATTTATAGATAAAAGATATATTCGAATTTGTGCCAGTATAATTTGTTAATAATACCGCAAGTGTATTCTTATTAATTTTTTTTTTAATTTTTGTTAAAGATAATTCCATTTTATCTTTGTCAAAATCTATAAAAATAGGCTTACAACCTGCATAAATTATCATATTTATCATTGGGTATAGGGCATAGGGAGAGATTAAAACCTCTTTTTTTTGGCCTTTCTTTAATGACATTAAAGTGAAGTAAAATGCACTTCTGCAAAAGGACATATCGAATATATATTTTAAATTTGTATATTTGCTGATTTCATAATTAAATTTTTTTTCAATTATTTTATTATGATTTTTGTAAAATAAAGTTTTTATAAGAAAAATAATTAAACTAAAAAAGATATCTAAATTTATGTAAATTCTTGATTTTTTAATCATTATTAAGAAATTATATTTTGAAAAATCCCATCTTTCTTTTTTATTTCAATTTCCTCAATTATTAATTCAGTTGCAATTTCATTTAAATTTCCCATTTTTATAAGTCCATTTTCATTAACTATTAATGAACATCCTAACATTTTTCTGTTTTCAAAGGGTCCACCTACAATATATCCAACACTTGTTGTTGCAATAATTGTCATTTTGTATTTTTCAGCTAAAAATTTAAGTGGATCTAGCCATTTGTCTAAGTATGGATTTTTTGAATGGTCATATGAATTTTCTATAGTCCAAGAAGATGGTGAAATTAGTAAATTTGCACCCATTACACCTAAACATGATCCTATCTCTAAAGATGATGGGTAGTTATCAGAGCAAATATTCACACCTATACATCCTATGGCTGTGTTAATTACCTCAGTTTTATAACCTGTTTCATAAAAATTTTTTGCTTCTCCAATTTCATTAATTTTTCTATGTTTTAATATAATTTCACCATTATCATCTATCAGAATAGCTGTGTTGTAAAATTTTATTTCATCTTTAATTAAAAACTTTTCTGTCAATCCTACACATATAAAAATCTTTAGAGCTTTTGCAATTTTTGAGAAGAAATTTGAGAAATAACCAGGTATTAAATCAGCTTCATTTCTTAAAGACGGGTGCGTCCAACCAAAATCCATTGTTTCTGGCAGAATAACTAATTTGCACCCCTTTAAAGCAGCTTCTTCTATAAACTTTTTAGCTCTATTTATATTTCTTTCAGGCTCTCCACCCTCCACTAATAATTGAATACAACCGACTTTAATTTTCATTTTGATTTAATATTTAATCTAAAATTATATCCCAAGTAACTCCAAAACAATATTATTAAGATATCCATACTATAAAATAAAAGTGAAAATATAAAAGATATATCTTCCTTATAATTTTTTAAAGAGGCTAGTTTAGTAAAAGAAATTTCTTTAAAGCCAATTCCTTGAAAAGTTACAGGTATGTATCTTAATTTATCAGAAAGGTAAATTAATAAGCTATTGTCTTGGAAATTGATGTTAAAATTTATTTCCTTAGCCATAAAAAATGCTGCATAATAAAATATAAGAACGCATGTAATATTTATAAATAAAACTGAAAAAAAAGTTTTAAAATTAAAAAATAATTTACAGGAATCTACAATTGTTTTTATAAAAATATTTTGATTTTTTAAAAAACTTAGGTTTGAAAATTTAATAAAACAAATAAATAAAATTATTAAAAATAAAATACCTGCACATGTTTTTATCAAAATATCATTAATTTGATTAAATGTACCATTTTGAAAGTCATAATTTAAAAATAAAATTAATGGTGTTAAAATAATAATTATTATTGAAAATATTCTTTCAAAAAGTACTAATTTAGATATTAAATTTAGCCTATCTTTATATAGGTATATTCTATAAGCATCTCCACCTGCCGGTGTTAAAAAAACAGATATAAAAATACTTGATAAATAAAATTTGCAAGAAGTTATAAAACTTTCTTTTAAATGACTAACTGAAATGATGTGCCATCTTATACAAGAGAGAAATAGCTCTAAAGAAATTATAAAAAAAAAAATTAATAAAAAGTTAAAACCTACATTATCAAATACTTCATATGAAAAGTTTTCTACTTCAAAATTATAAATAATAAAAAAAACTAAAACTAATGAACTTATCGATATTTTAATATATTTATTCATTTTTGATCTTTTTTGATAATAAAACTCCCACTCTATAGGCATTAATCATTATTATTTCTGTAGGAAATTTATTATCCATATCTTTAATTATTGAGCCATCAACCAAGTATAAATTATTGTGGCCTTTTAATTCGCAATTATTTCTGACTTCTAGAACTTTTCCTTGCTTTTTATCTAAAGTTCCAAAATAATGAACGTCAGAGCCAATAGGCATTGGTTTAAAAATTATATTTGATGCAATTTGATTAAATATCTTTTTAAGATCAAAACGAACTTTTCTAATAATGTGACTATTTTTTTTATTTAACCCCCCCTTTATTACCAAACGATTATTCTTTAATTGAATGATACTTTCAGTGACAAAATGAGGAAAAAAACAATTTCCAATAATAAATCTATCTTTAAAAAGATTTGCAAATTTTATCAAAATATTAATTAAAAAATTCGGAAATCTTCTAAAAGCAAATTTAATAACCTCTTCACTTAAGAGACCAACACCTCCATAACAATTTTCAACTTTATTAATTTTTTTTATGTAAGAAGGTTTAAATTCATAATGCATTAAAGCTTTCAATTTTCTAAAATTGTCATTTTTTATCGGTTTATGTAAATAACCTATAAAATTCATATGATAAGTATGTTTTAATCTAATTTTTTTTTTATATTTAAGAAATTTAAGAACAAGATTTGTAGTGCCTAGAGTACCGCATGCTAGAATAAGATATTTACATTTTATAAAATGAATTTTTTCATTTTTTACACAACATAACTTATAAAATTTGCCATCCTTAATTATTTTTTTTACAAAAAAACCTTTAAGGTAAGTAAATTTATTATTTTTTTTGAATTTTTGTATATCTTCTTTTGAATTATAAAAATCTTCCTTTAATTCACTGAAAAGAGATCTGTCTTTAAAAAAATTAATGTCTGGATGTGAATTTTTTTTTAATAATAGATTTAACAAAGCATTCCTTTTATTTTTCTTAAATCTGAACGAATTTTTTATAGCTTCTTCGGACTCTTTAAAAAATGGTAATTTTTTAATATAAAAATTTTTGTTTATATTGTAAGCACCACCCCCCCAAACATTTGACAATCCACCTAAAGCTAGCGATCCAACAGCTTTAAAATTGATTTCATTAATTTTATTAAAACTTTTAAAGTTTTTTTCTACATAAGAATTGTTGAGTTTTGATAACCTGGGATTGTATTTGTCATAATTATTTTCATTAAAATTATCTCTTTTTGTGTAACCAACATCTATCATTGTAACCTTTTGATTTTTTTTTAGCAGCGCCTTTGCAAATGAGGTTCCACTAGGGCCAGATCCAATAACAATAGTTTTTTTATACATAAATTGGTATCTTATTAATGAATATTGATTATTCTATAAATATTTTTAGATAAAACTATAAATTAATATTATAAGTATAATTATTTTTAAATATACACAACTAATTCTAAAAAAAATTTATTTAAATGAAAAAAAAAGTTTTAGCTATTATTCCAGCTAGGTCGGGTTCTAAATCAATTAAAAATAAAAATATATTAAATTTTCTCGGAAAACCATTGTTGGCGTGGACGATAGAACATTGTTTGAAATCAAAACAAATTGATGAAACCTATTTATCTACAGACTCAGAAAAATATGCAAACATTGCAAGAAAATATGGGTTAAAAAATATTATTTTAAGACCAAAAAATTTATCTAAAGATAAATCTCCCGACATTGACTTTATTTTGCATGCGATAAAACAAGTTAAATATGATTATGAATATATTGCTCATTTAAGACCAACAACCCCAGTAAGAAACATAAAAATGATTGATAGAATAATTACATATTTTAAAAAAAATTCTAAATTACACACTTCACTAAGAACAGTTCATGAAGAGCCCGAGACCTCATACAAATCATTTGAAATCAAAAATAATAAATTAAAGCCTTTAAAAAATTTAAAATTAAATATAGATCAGCTTAATTCTCCAAGACAATTTCTTACGAAAACTTATTCTGCAAATGGAGTATTAGATTTATACAAAAAAAATCACGTATTAAAAAAAAAAAAATTATTTGGTAATAAAGTATTATCATATATAATTCCATTTACACCTGAATTAGATACTAAAGATCAAATTAATCTTTTAAAAATTTATGCAAAAAATAAAAACATTAAATAGAAATATTCAGACTAAAATTCCAGCTCCTGGAACTTTTAAATTGATTGAGAAATTGAAAGAAATTGAGTCTAGATCAATGCATGGCCAATTACCGATTGTTTGGTCAAAAGCTCTTGATCACTCAATTTATGATATTGCAGGAAATAAGTTTATAGATTTTACATCTACAATATTTGTTACTAATGTTGGACACGCAAATTCTCAATTAATAAAAAATGTAAAAAAAGTTTTAGATACCAAGCTCTTACATAGTTACGCATATATTCATAATACAAGAAAAATATATATTAAAAAGTTGTTAAATTTTGCAGGAAAAAAATTTGATAAAGCTTTTCTTTTATCTGCTGGTACTGAAGCAACCGAAGCAGCATTAAAGCTAATGAGATTACAAGGAAAAAAGAAAAAAAAAAATAAATTAGGAATAATATGTTTAGAGGGAAATTGGCACGGCCGCACAATGGGTGCGCAGCTGATGAGCGGAAATAAAAAACAAAAAAAATGGATAGGTTTTGATGATAGAAATATACATCATGTTCCATTTCCATATCCTTGGCATGTAAATGAAAAGCAGGGAAAAAAGTTTTTTGAAGAATCTTTAAAAAAATTATCAAAAAAAGTAAACATTAAAAAAGATATTGCAGGCATAATGCTTGAAACCTTTCAAGGTTGGGGAGCAGTTTTTTATCCTAAATCTTTCATAAAAGCAGTTAGAAATTATGCAAATAAGAATGATGTTGTGATGTGTTTTGATGAAATGCAAGCTGGTTTTGGAAGAACAGGTAAGAACTTTGGTTTTCAAAATTATGATATTATCCCAGATATAATTTGTTGTGGCAAAGGAATGGGAGGTGGAGTGCCGCTTTCTGGAGTGATAGGTAAAAAAGAGATTATGGATTTGCCTGAATATGGAGATATGAGTAGCACAAATTCTGCAAACCCAATCTCATGTTCAGCTGGAATTGCTGTATTAGATGAATTACGTTCAAAACAAATAGTTAAAAAAACTTTTATTAAAGGAAAATATTTAAGAAAAAGATTGGAAAAAATTAAATTAAAATTTTCAAAAGAAATAAATTTTGTTTCATCGAAGGGTTTAATAGCGGCACTAATTTTTAAAAGAAAAAAAAATATCAGCAACTTATTAAAAGAAGTTTGTATGGAGTGTATGAGAAATGGCCTATTAGTAGTTTACACTGGAAGAGAGTCTATTAAAATTGGTCCTCCATTAATCATCAGTGACAGCGCTTTAAGAGAAGGACTTGACGTTTTAGAAAATTCAATTTTAAAAATTTTTAATGATAAAAATTAGACACACTGGTTTAGTAACAAATAATTTAGATAATTCTTTATTTTTTTGGACTAAACTTATTGGTTTCAAAGTAAAATCTGATCAAGTAGAAAGTGGAAAATTATTAGATAAAGTACTTGGATATAAAAATGTAAAGGTTAGAGTTATTAAGGTATTAGATGAAAACAATAATGGTATGTTAGAACTATTATATTTCCTTAATGTTCCAAAACAAAAAAAATTCAAATTAAAAACTTATTCTTACGGATTTACACATATTTCGTTGACAGTTAAGGATTTAAGATCACTTTATAGACGACTTAAAAGAAAAAAAGTTTTATTTAACGCAAGACCATCATTATCAGAAGATAAGAAAGTAATTATGACTTATTGTAAAACTCCAGAGGGTGCATTTTTAGAACTTGTAGAAGAAAGAAAATGAGATTTAGTTACGGTATCATGCAGGGTAGGCTGTCAGAAAAAATAGGAAATAAAATACAAGCGTTTCCTCAAAGAAATTGGAAATCAGAGTTTTATAAAGCTAAAAAATTAGGTTTATCAACAATTGAATGGACATTAGATTACAAAAATTTAAAAAATAATCCAATTTTTTTTAAATCTGGACAATCAAAAATAAAAAAATTATCAAAAAAAAATTCGATCAAAGTTAAAAGCCTTACAGGTGATTGCTTTATGCAAAAGCCATTTTGGAAGTTTAAGAATAACAAAAGACTTGTAAATGACCTTAAGGATATAATTTATTGTTCAAAAAAAGTTGGAATAGAATTCATTGTGGTACCATTAGTTGACAATGGGTCAATCACTAATTTTACTCAAAAAAAAAATTTGATTAAAATTTGTAATGAAATAAAAAGTGACTTAAAAAAAACAGGTACAAAATTAATATTTGAGTCTGATTTTCCTCCACTTAAATTAAAAAAATTTATAATGGAATTTGATACAAAATATTTTGGTATAAACTATGATACAGGAAATAGTGCTGCGTTAAACTATAACATGGATCTTGAATTTAAAAGTTATGGAAAATATATCTATAATATTCATATTAAAGATAGAATTAAAAATGGGAACACTATTAGATTAGGAAATGGAAATACAAATTTTAATAAATTATATAAAAATTTAAGAAAACTTAAATACAAAAGAAATTTGATTTTACAGACAGCAAGATCTAAAAATAATCAACATATGAACGAAATAAAAATTAATCTGGATTTTCTAAATACATTTCATAATGAAAAAAAATAAAACAATATTCATCTCAGGTTCTTCATCTGGAATAGGATACTATTTAGCAAAAGAGTACATGCAACTAGGCTATAAAGTAATTATCAATGGGAAAAATTTAAAAAAGTTAAAAAAATCCTCTCATAGTTTAAATAATTGTGATTATCTTTTGGGTGACCTGTCTAAAGATAAAAATATCAAATCTGTAATTAAAAAGATAAAAAAAAAATACAATTATTTAGATGTGTTAATTTGTAATCTAGGAAATAGTAATTACGAAAGAAATAATCTTAATTTTGAAAATGCATTTAAATATAATTTTTTCTCTACAACTAAATTTATACAAAACTCAAAAACAATATTAAAGAATAACTATAGTAAAATTATATGTATGTCCTCTATCTGTGGAGTTGAAAGTATAGAGGGGGCCCCATTGGGATATTCTTTAGCTAAATCTGCTTTAAATTTTTATGTAAATCTTATTTCAAGAAAACTTGCAAAGAACGGCATTACCATAAATGGTATAGTGCCAGGCAATATTTTTTTTAAAGGATCTACATGGAGTTTAAAAATGAAAAGTAATCCACACAAAACAAGAAAATATATAAAGGAAAATGTTCCTATTAACAATTTTGGATCTACGCAAGATATTTTCAGAGTTTGTAAATTAATAACTGAAAATGAAAGTAAATTTATAAATGGCTCATTGATCAAAATAGATGGAGGCCAGACCAGAGGTTCTTAATTTTAATGAAACAACAAAATTACTTAGAGACAATTTATAACGAAAAATCAAAACCAATAACGGAATATCCAAAAAAACTTATCAATTATTTAATTAAAAGATTTAAATTAGAAAAAAAACAAATAATTTTAGAATTGGGATGTGGTAGAGGTGAATTTTTAAATGAATTTGAGGAATTTGGTTTAGATGCTCATGGAGTAGATATCTCTGATTATTGTAAAAAATTTTTTCCAAAATTAAAATTTAAAAAAACAGATATGGCTAATGAAAAATTACCTTTTGAAGATAATTTTTTTGATATAATTTACTCTAAATCAATAATAGAGCATTTTTATTATCCTGATAAAGTCTTTAAGGAAGCTTATAGGGTTTTAAAGCCAGGAGGATTAATTATAACTCTGACACCAGAATGGAAATATATATACAAATCTTTTTATGACGATTTTACGCATAGAGTTCCATTTACTAAGACTTCTTTGAAAGATATTCATGAAATGTATAATTTTAAGGAAACCCAAGTTGAAAGTTTTATTCAGCTTCCATTAATATTTGATAAAAACTTTTTCAATATTTTTTTTAAATTATTATCAATTTTAACAAGAATTTTAGTTCCAGATTACTTTAGAATGAGTTCCAAATGGATTAGATTTTCAAAAGAGATAATGCTCTTAGCAAGTGCAAAAAAATAAATTCTAAATTATAGTTCTTCCTCCATCAGCAACTACTACGCTTCCTGTTATATACGAAGATGAAGGACTACATAAAAACAAAACTAAATCATTATACTCATTTTTTTTTGCCATTCTTCCCATAGGTATAAGTTTGTTTAATTTTGAAATAAACTTTTTGTTTTGATTATTAAAGATCCCGCCTGGTGCAATAGCATTACACCTAATATTTTTTTTCGACCAATAGGCAGCTGTATATTTTGTTAGACCAATTATTCCATGTTTTATAACAGAATATGTTACAGGCTTTGTAAAATTATCATAAATTCTTTGATCTGGAGCAATTAATCCTAGATCTGATGAAATATTCAATATTACACCAGATATATTTTGAGCCATATATGTTCCAAAAATTTTAGTAGTCAAAAAGCTGCCGGTAAGTCCAACATTTAAATCATTATCCCAAACATTTTTTATAAAGTTTTCAAACTTAAAGTTATTTTTTTTTTTATTTTTTGGAACATAATCATTTGCAGCATTATTAATTAAGATGTCAATTTTGATTTTTTTTTTTTTAAAATAGTCAAGAATTTTAATTAAAGAATCCTCTTTTGTTATATCAGCTTTAAAATAATGAATATTTTTCTTTAAATTTTTAGTAGGATTATTTCTTATATCAATTACGAAAACATTAGATTTTTGATTTTGAAATGCTTTGACAATTTGTTTGCCAAAAAAACCACTACCGCCAGTTATAATAACATTTTTATTTTTTAATTCTGGAAATTTAGGCATTATAAAATTATAAATACTATATAAGCAAAATTTTTTAAATCAAAGAATTTATACTCAAAACTTTATGATACTAGATTTTGAAAAAATAATAGATAAACACAAAGATGATATTTGTATAATAGTTGGTTCTGGACCTACTATGAATGAATTTGATTACGAAAAGTTTAGAGGCCAAATTATTTTAGTAGGAGGGGCCATATTAAGAATAAATAAAAGTGTAAAACCAGATTATCTAATTTCATGCAACAGCCATTTTCCAATTGTAGATATACAGTCCCACATGGACTTAATTAGCAGTTTTAAAAATAATCCTATATGGATATTATCAGACACGTGTGCACATAGTGACCTATGGAATTTTGATATTAAAAAATATGAAAAATTAAAAATAAACTGCAGTTTTTTTGATGATAGACACTATAATTTTAAAAAATGTAACCAAAAAATGAAATGTTGTGATTTTTTAAAAATTTACCCAAAAAGAAAAACATTGATGGAAATTGTTGAGGATAAATATTCTAATAAATTTCATTATCATGACAAAATTGGTAGTTCAGTAATAGATAGTGCCTTTATGATTGCAACTTTAATGGGCTTTAAAACAATACTTATTCAAGGTGTAGACCTGCCAGAAAAATTCTACCAAGGAAAAATTATAGGGAAGGAATACTTTGGAGTAAAAAATCTAGAAGCTGATAAATTTGAAGATGAGCAAATTAATAAAGTAATAAGGAAAAAATATTTTTATTTTTACCTTAAAAATTTAAATTTTAAGCCTTATATAAAATCTTTTTTTTCTAAAATTACAAAAACTTTTAATAAAAAATCATTATTTTCTGAAAAACTTCATGTAACTTTAAAAATATTTGAATGGTTATGCAATATCTGTATTATTAATAATAGAGAAGTATTTTATTTGAGTAAAAATTCAAATTTAAAAAATGTGAGAAATATTAAATTTATAACTGATATTGAATTAAAGAATAAACATATCGATAAATTTGATTAATAAGTTTTATTATGTATAAGATTAATAATAAAATTTATATTGATTAACTTTGGTATCTATACTAGTAAAATATCATGGATAAAATTACTTTCATTGCAGAAATTGGAATAAATCATAATGGAGATCTTAAAATAGCAAAATCATTAATTGAAAATTCAAAAAAAGCTGGTTTTGATTATGTTAAATTTCAAAAAAGAGATATTGAAACAGTTTACTCAAAAGAAATACTTGATACGCCAAGGGAAAGTCCTTGGGGTGATACGACTAGAGAGCAAAAACATGGCCTTGAATTTAATAAAGATCAATACGATCAAATTGATCAATACTGTAAAGATTTGAAAATAGGATGGTTTGCTTCTGCTTGGGATTTATTGAGTTTAGATTTTTTAGATCAGTATGATTTAAAATTAAATAAAATTGCTTCAGCAATGATTGTTGACACCAAGTTTCTTGAAAATGTAGCTAAAAGAGGAAAATACACTTTTATTTCGACTGGGATGTCAAGTTTAAAAGATATTGATAAAGCTGTTGATATTTTTAAAAAAAATAATTGTGAGTTCGAATTAATGCATTGCATATCAACTTATCCAATGAAAACAGAGCATGCGAATTTGAAAACAATATATGATTTAAAAAAAAGATATGATTGTAAAGTTGGATATAGTGGTCATGAAGCTGGTTTGTCAGTATCATATGCGGCATCAATGATGGGAATTTCGTCATTAGAGAGACATATAACCCTAGATAGAAGTATGTATGGAAGTGATCAATCTGCATCACTAGAGTTTAGAGGTATGCAAGAATTAATAAGTGTGATTAATAAGATGCAAACTGCTGTTGGAGAAATTAAAACAGGAAATATTTTAGATGAAGAAGTTCCAATTGCAAAAAAATTAAGAGCACATATAAAAAATTAGTTGATAGAAATTATTACTATTTAAAAAATATAAATTTATTACTCTTTTTTTCTTTAATTATAGAAATTTCTCTATTTTTAAAACTTATGTTTTTTTTAATAAAATTAGCTAAGTAGACTAATAAGTTATACTTCTTAAACACCAACTCTCTCTCTATTTCACACATGAATTTATGTTGTTTCTTATTTAATATGCTTTCAATCAAAATAAAATTTTTTTCATTATCAATTTTATTTAAATGGAAAAAATTGTTTTTAGGAAAGTAATCGTTAATGTTTGTACAACCTAAATATATTGGATTTGTTCTTGTGATCAATGGATCTGCTAATTTTTCAGTCCAAAAGTTTTTACCGAAATAATTTTCAATAGAAATATGATATCTATATTCTTTCAGCGCAGACAACTTATCTGGTATAAAATTATAATCACGCCCATAAACATCAATATATTTTCCAAATTCTTTTTTAATGTTATTTAGGATTTCATTTCTTATATCGTGCTCCTTGCAATAAGATTTTTTAGTTTGAATTATTGAAATTAATTTTTTCTTTTTAAATTTCATTTTATATAAATTTTTATAATTAATGTTTTTATTTATTTTTTTGGAATTCCTATTAATGCCAACATGCCAAGGAAAGTATGTAGTTTTAAAAATTTTATTACTATGTTTTACTTTATTGTCTGAGCTTACCAGCCAACGAAACTGCTTAATATATTCTGAATTATAATTGTGAATTGATGGAGGTTCACAAGCTAGTAATAATGTATTATAATAATTATATTTATTTTTCTTTGATGTTTTATAATTATTAAATACAACTAAAAAATCAATTTTTGTATTTTTAGGTATATCATCTTCTTTAAAAAAAAAAGCACAATCATTTATTTTATTTGTTCCAGTAGGTGATAATCTGCTCCAATCCTCTTGGTCCTGTGTATTAAAAAAAACATTTATCATTTCTGTATTTTAAAGTTATAAAGATAAATATAGATAACTTTATTTTAAATAAAACTAATTAAAATTATTATTCTACTTAATTAATTTGATTTTTCTTTTAAAAATGTTTTAATAGTACTTCTAGTAATCATAAATGACAAAAATTAATAACTATTTTAAGCAGAGCTCAGAATTAATTTTGAGCTTAAAATCATTCAGTTCTGAGCTTGAGCAATTTGTAGAAAAAATTTTAGATGCAAAAAAAAATGGTAAAAAAATACTAGTCGCGGGCAATGGAGGCTCCTGTTCAGATGCTGAGCATTTTGTTGGTGAATTACAATGTACTTTCAAGTCAAGAAATAGAGATCCTATATCTGCGTTTTCGATAACAGGATCAACCGCAGCTTTAACCGCTTGGAGCAATGATTTCGAATACAATTCTTTTTTTGAAAGGCAAGTTCTGGCACATGGTCAAAAAGGTGATGTGCTAGTCCTTTTAACAACAAGCGGTGGCAAATTAAATGGATCATCATCTAATGTAGTAAAGGCAGCTATAGCCGCAAATAAATTAAATATGCCGGTTATATCGTTTGTTGGGAGGACTGGTGGTGAATTAAAAAAAAAATCTGAAATATGTTTTCATATTGAAAACAATGTTACTTCATTTATTCAAGAAGCGCACATGAGCTTACTTCACTGTGTATGCGAATTATTAGAGGATGAACTTAAAGTAATTTAATTTTAGAATTTATAGTTAGACCCTACAGCATCTTCATAAAATTTTTTTACAGTTTCAACTGAGCGATCATTTATATTTTTTTTAAAATTTGAAATTTTTTTTATTTGTTCCATTGGCATAGTAATTATGTCTGCTTTTAGTTCAATCGCTCTCATAATATCATATGAAGTTCTTGTGCTTGCCCAGAGACTTTTGCAGACACTATTTTCTTTAATTAGTTTATTTGACTCACTAAAATACTTACTTCCATTTTCTCCAATATCATAAATTCTTCCAACAAAAATAGATAAAATTGTTTCTGTGTTTTTAATTATCGGAAGAATTCTTTTTATTTGATTGTCTAAATAAATAGCAGTTATGTTTAGTTTAATTTTTTTATTTACAAGGTCTAAAATAACGTTTTCTGTAGATTCGCCATTTGTAAATATTATTGGAATTTTTACATGAACATTTGGACCAAGTTCATTAAGTAGTTCAGCCTGTCTTATCATATTTGCTTCATCATCGGATATTACTTCTAATGAAATATGTTTATCTTTACAAATATCTAGTATTTTTTTGCAATATTCTATGTAGTCTTTGGCATTATGTTTCTTAAACAAACTTGGGTTAAAAGTATAACCATCTATTACTAAATCTGTTTTTTCATCTTTTAATTCGTTAATACTTGGTCCATCGCAAAATAATTTTATTTTTTTATTAATTTCTTTTATTTCCATTTATTTCTAAATTTTTTTTTATTAATTTCTTTTACAAGATCATTTAAAATGTTTAAAGATGTTTTATTTTTAAGTATTTCAATAAAGTCAATCTTATTTGATTGTTTTAGTTTTCCACTTTTAAAATAAAAATTTCCATATTTTACTATCTTTTTAAAAAATTTTGAAATTTCTTCAATTGATATAAAATCGGGTCTATAAAAATTGATTGTCCTAATTTTATTTTGTTTTGTAATTTTAAGTATTAATTTTAAGATTTCGTTATAATTTATAAAAGAATATTTAGAATGTTTTGATACTGTTACTCTAGGTTTATTGTCAAATAAAATTCTATATATTGTATTTTTTTTCATTTCTTTTCCAACTACAGATCCTAAGCGGATAATATAATCTTTATTATTATCATTAAAAAAAGTCTCGCATAGTTCTTTGGATTTTTTGTACGAGGTTTGATTTTTTCTATCGTGAATAAGCATCGAGGATATAAAAATTGTTTTTTTGGAATTAAGTTTTGATATTTGATATGATAAATTTATGGAGTCTATTAATTCATCAATACCATCTCCATTTCTATAAAAACCATTATGAATTATCAAATCCCACTTTTTATTTTTATAATAAGATATTTTCTTTTTTCTATAAAACTTATGTCCACTCAATTTTTTGAACAAAAACTTGCCTAAACCAGAACTTGTTCCACTAATTAATATATTGTTTTTCGACATTTAAAAATTATAACTTAAATAAAATTTTTTATAAAATCAAAATTAAGAATTATTTTATGTATTTAGTTTCATTGATATTAGTTTTTTTTATTTCTCTGTTTATTTTGATCAATAGTTTAAAAATTGGAAAGTTGTTAAATATTATTGATTATCCGAATAAGAGAAAACTGAATACCAGTAAAGCTGTTAAGATAGGATCAATACTTTTTGCTTTTCCTGTTTTATTCATTTTATTAGAAATTTATTTAAGTCAAAATTTGTTAAATATAGAAATAATATCTTTAACTTTTATTTTATTTTGTTTTTTTATAATTGGATTTGTTGATGATAGTATAAGTCTATCAGCTACCAAAAAAATAATATTGTATTTTATTATCATCTTTGTTTTTATAAAGCTTAATCCAAAATATGAAATAAATAGCTTATATTTTTATTTGTTTGAGACAAAAGATATAAAAAATATTTCAATATATTTTACGTGTTTTTGCATAATCTCATTAATTATAGCTGTTGATTTGATGGATGGTATTAATCTTACAGCAAGCATATTTTTACTCAGTAAACTATTGTTAATATATTTTATATTTGAGGAGGTGATTTTTCAAAAACAATTGATATTATTTCTTATAATTCCTCTTATACTTTTTTTATTTTTTAATGCTAAAGGAAAAGTATATCTGGGCACTGGCGGAACATGTGTGCTAGCCTTTTTTATTTCTTTTATAATAATTAACAAAGCAAATAATTATCCAAATTTGTTAAGTGCTACTCATATTCTAGCGCTTCTTTTAATTCCTGGACTTGATATGATAAGAGTATTTCTAATACGTTTCTTTAAAAATGGAAAAATATTTACTCCTGATAAAAGACATCTACATCATCTTATGGAAAATAAATATGGTTTAAAGAGTACAATTACTTATTTATCTTTATTATTCATTTCTACAGATTTAACAATTATTTATCTATACGATTTTGTTTATTATATAATCTCAATAGAATTATTAATATTCTTCACGATTTTAAAACTTTGTAGCCATTCTCATAAATGACAAAAATTTTTCAAATATTTAATAAAATAAATTCACTTAAATTATTTTATATTATAATTATTTTTTCTCTTATTTTAAGTATCTTAGAATATATCTTCATTTTTACAATTTATTCTCTTGTTGATTATCAATTAGTGGATAATTTAAATTCTTATCTCAAAAATATTATTCTTTATTTTAAGCAAACATATCAATTAGATTTAAAAATTTTTGATTTCTTATTGATATTTGTAATCGGAGTTTTTTGTCTTAAGACAACAATTTATATCTTTTATAATTATATTATCTCTTATTTCAGTCAAAATATAAGTTTTAAATTAGCTAGTAAAATTTTTGCCAACTCTTTTAATGATAAAAAAGATGTTTTGATAAATAATAGAAATAGTAGTTATTATAAAAATACTATTATTGTAGATATTCCCTTATTTATTAGTTCAGTAGTTCAACCTTTGTTTTTCTTAATTAGTGATGCCTTAATTTTGATCGCTATATTGATTTTTTTGTTTTACTCTAATGCACTAGTATCTTTTTATCTTATATTATTTATATTTCTAACCTGCTTAATATTTTACTTATATCTAAAAAATAAATTAATTATTTGGGGAAATATTAGAGAACAATCTTCTACTAATTTAATTAAAAATTTAAATGAAGTTTATAAGGGTTTACTCGAGATTAAAATATATAATGTAGCTAAGTTTTTTTTTAATAAAGTATCAAATGAATTAAATAACATTAGAGGTTCACTTACAAAGTTAAATTTTTTTATTCATATTCCTAGGATTGTACTTGAGATAATTATATTTTTTTCAATTTTTCTTTTAATTTTTTTATCATCAAATAATGATAGTAACATTTCAATTTTACCGTATTTATCAGCTGCTGTTGCAGCTTCTATAAAAATTATACCAATGTTTAGTAGAATAATGACAGGTGTCCAAGGTTATTATTTCGCGAAAGAAGTTGTAAGCAAAATTAACTTTTTGATAAAAAATAATTTTATTAAAGATAACTTTTTTAAAACAATAAAAAAATTTAATAGTATTAATGAAATTCGAATTAAAAATTTGTCTTTTAGATTTAAAAATAAGATCTTAATAAATAAACTCAATTTAAATATAAAAAAGAAAAAAATAATTGGAGTAACAGGTGAAAGTGGTAGTGGTAAGAGTACATTAGCAAGAATTCTGGGTGGTGTTGAAAAAAATTTTACTGGGACTATAAAATATTACAATAATCAGGATAGACTATCATACGAGTCCCCAATACTTGGTTTAACTGCCATAATACCTCAAGATGTTTTTGCATTTGATGATACTTTAGAAAATAATATATCATTCCAAATTAATAAGATTGATTTGGAAAATAAAAAATTAATCACCAATTTAACAAAGAAATTAGATATCGATACAAAAAGAAGAATTGGAGAAGATGGAAAAAAAATTTCAGGGGGACAAAAACAAAGATTAGGCGTTGTCAGATCATTATTTTTTGATAAAGAGTTTATTATTTTTGATGAATCTACATCAAATTTAGACACGAATAATAAGACAATATTATTAAATACGATAAAAAAATTGAAAGAAAAAAAACTAATTTTAATTATAAGCCATGACAAAAAGTTTTTAGATATTTGCGACTCTGTTTATGAACTCAAAAAGGGTAAGCTTAAGTTGAAAAAAAAATTAAAAAATTAATTAAAGATTAAATAATTTATTTAGTAAAAATATGATCATAATAAAAACACCATATCGAATATCTTTTTTTGGAGGAGGAACTGATTACCCAGAATGGTATAATAAATTCAAAGGAAAAACTATAAGTACATCAATCAATTATTATAGTTATCTTACTTTAGCTAAACTAAAAAAATTTTTTAAATACAATTATAGAATTAGATATTATTACAGAGAGGAGGCTAAAAAAATAAGTGATATCAAACATCCAACTATTAGAAATGTATTAAAATATAAGAAATTTTCTTATGGAGTCAGCTTAAATCATTTTGGCGAACTCCCTGCAAAAACTGGCATTGGTTCAAGCTCTTCATTTACTGTTGGATTATTACATGGAATAGAACAACTTAAAAAAAAAAAGATATTAAAAAAAATACTTTATAGAGATGCAATACATTTAGAACAGAACCTAAATAAAGAAACAGTAGGATCTCAAGATCAAATTATATCTACTCTAGGAGGTTTTCAAGTTATTGATTTTTCAAAAAAAAAAATTATCACAAAAAATTTGAAAAAATTTAAAAGCAATATTAAAGAAATAGAAAATTCATGTCTTCTTATTTATTCTGGAAAACAGAGAAGCTCATACAAAATAGCAAAAAAAAATATTTCAAGTATTCATTTAAAAAGAAAATATTATCAAGAATTATATAAAACTGCAATTAAAGGAGAAAAACTAATAAAATCAAAAAATTTTAAAATTAAAAAATTTGCTCAATTAATAAATGAAAGTTGGTATTTAAAGAAAAAAACATCTAGCTTAATATCAAATTCAAATATTGATAGAATATTTAAAATTGCTCTTAATAATGGTGCACTTGGAGGAAAATTACTTGGAGCAGGTCAATCTGGGTTTGTTTTAATTATTGCAAAAAAAAATAAACATGAAAAAATAAAAAATTCTTTAAAGAAATATACTATTATAAAACCAAAGTTTGAAACACGTGGAAGCACAATAATTTATGAGAAAAGTTAGTAAAGAATTTTTAATTAAATTTGAAGAAAATATCAAAAAAATTTATGAAAATGGTAAAATTAAAGCACCAATTCATTTATCCGGAAATAATGAAGACTCTCTTATAAAGATATTTAAAAGGATAAACAAAAAAGATTGGGTCTTTTCAACTTGGAGAAATCACTATCACGCATTATTGCATGGTATAGATGGTAAGTGGTTGCATAAAGAGATCGTTTCAGGAAGAAGTATGGGAATAATTAATAAAAAAAAAATTTTTTTAGTTCTGCTATAGTTGGTGGTATTCTTCCAATATCTTTGGGTGTTGCATTATCAATTAAAAAGCATAAAAAAAAACAAAAAGTTTGGGTGTTTATTGGAGACATGACATTCGAAACTGGTGTATTTCATGAAACTTACAAATACGCAAAAAATTTTAATTTACCAATACATTTTATTATTGAAGATAACGGTTTAAGTACAAATACACCAACTAAGAATGCTTGGGGAAAAAGATCTAAAATCAAAAAAAATAAATATATTTCCTATTATAAATATAAACGAAATTTTCCTCATCATGGTACAGGAAGTTGGATATTATTTTGAAAAAAAAATATAAAAACGAATTAATTAGATCTATGGAAATGTTGTCAAAACATAAGAGAACAATATTTATTGGCCAGTCAGTAAAATATTCAGGTAATGCTATTTTTAATACGCTTGTAAAAGTTCCAAACAAAAAAAAAATTGAAATGCCTGTTTTTGAAGAAGTTCAAATGGGTCTTTCTATTGGAATGGCACTTGATGGAAATATTCCTATTTCTTGTTTTCCAAGATTTGACTTTTTAATACTGGCATGTAATCAGCTTTTAAATCACTTAGATAAGATCCAGAAAATGTCAAAAAAACAATTTCAGCCAAAAGTGATAATAAGAACGTCTATTGGTTCAAAAAAACCTTTAGATGGAGGCCCTCAACATACACAAGATTATACAAAGATTTTTAAAAGTGTTTTGTCAGAAGTTGAAACTATTTATCTTAATGATGCAAATAAAATTTACTCACAATTTAAGTATATGATAAATCCAAAAGTAAAAAAAAGTTTTTTGGTAATTGAGAATGGTGATTTCTATAATGATAAATAATAATAATTTCTTTTTTAAAAAAAAAGTCTTAGTAACAGGTGGATCAGGAATGATTGGAAGACAATTAGTTGATTTATTAATTAATTGTGGTGCGAAAGTTACCGTGGTTGCTATGGATGATATAGTAAATATAAAAAATGTTTTTTATAAAAAAAAGGATCTTAGGAATTTTAATAATTGTTTAGAGGTTTGTAAAAATAAAGATATAGTTTTTCATTTGGCTGGTATCAAAGGTTCACCAAAAATGACAATTGAACAACCAGCTTCTTTTTTTGTAAACACATTAACTTTTAGTTTGAATATGATGGAAGCAGCTAGGCAGAAAGGTGTAAAAAGTTATTTATTTACGAGCTCAATTGGAGTCTATTCTCCAAGCAAAATTTTTAAAGAGGAAGATGTATGGAAAACATTTCCATCAAATAATGATAAATTTGCTGGATGGGCAAAGCGAATTTGTGAACTTCAGTCAACTGCTTATGAAATACAATATAAATGGAAAGGGGTCTCTATAGCAAGGCCAGCTAATGTTTATGGACCGTATGATAATTTTGATATAAGAAATGCCATGGTAATTCCATCATTAATAAATAAAGCAATAGCTACAAAAAAATCTTTAAAAGTTTGGGGAGATGGATCAACAGTAAGAGATTTTATACATAGCAAAGATGTTGCTAGAGCAATGATGTTATTAGTAGAAAAAAAAATTAATCAGCCTATTAATATTGGAAGTGGAGAGAAGACCTCAATAAGGAAAATAGTTGAAATTATACAAAAAAAATTGCCAAAACAAATCAATATAGTTTGGGATAAATCTAAGCCTTCTGGTGACAAGATAAGACTAATGGACATAAAAAAGTTAAAAAATCTTGGTTTTCAACATGAATATACAATTAAGAATGGCATAGAGGATACGATCGATTGGTATACAAATTATAGAAAGAAAAAAAATAAAATGATTAAATATAATTCTTTTTTAGAGAAATTATAAATAATTTTTTTTGTACCAATTTAATGTTTTTAAAATACCCATTTTAAGACTGGTCTTTCTTTTCCATCCCAATTCTTTTTTTGCAAATGATGTATTTAGAGCCAAAGATGTTTTAATAGATTTTTTTGATAAATCATTTTGTAATATTAAATTTTTTTTTGAAAAAAAGTTAATTTTACTAACAATCTCATTTATTGAGAAATGTTTTCCATAACCACAATTGTATATTCTAAAATTACTTTTTTGATATTTAATTACTTTTTCAACAAAATTAATCAGATCATCGATATAAAGCAAGTCTCTTCTTTCTGTTCCTTGACCCCAAATTACTAATTTATTTTTTGAATTAAAAATCTTATTAATTGTAGCTCCAAAAAAATGACTTTTTTTTAAGTCAAATTTATCATGAGGTCCATAAATATTAGAATGGCGAATACAGGTATATTTAATTTTAGAAATCGTTGAGTAAAATCTGCAGAGGTCCTCAACATAAAGCTTTGTTTTTGCAACACCAAAATAAGATTTATAGATATTTTTTTCTTTAATAATTATTTCTTTTAAAGGTTTTTTTTGACTTGGATACATAACGGTGCAGCTAAAAAAAATAAATCTACTAACTTTTAAGTCGTAACATGCTTGCAAGATAAGAGAGTTCATTATTGCATTATCAGTGACATGTAAATAAGGCTTATTTAATATATCTTTTGCGCCCGACGTAGTAGCCGCTGCTTGAATTATTATATCTTGATCTTTGATAATTTTATAAACTTTTGTTTTATTTCTTAAATCAGCCTTAATCCATTTGACACTCTTATCTTTTGTTGGACTACTTTTTAAGTAAGTTGCAGTTAGTATAATATTTTTTCTTTTTTTAAATTTGTTCACTAGATTTGTTCCAATGAATCCAGTTCCTCCACAAACTAAAACTCTTAATTTCATTTATTTCTAAAGTCTTCTAAAAGGTTTTTTAAACTTTTTTCAAATTTTTCTTTCGGTTTCCAATTACAATGTTTCATAAATTTTGAACAATCTGGAATTTGAAGAGTTACGTCTGTTTTTCTCAAAAGTTTTTTGTCAATTTTTGTTTTAATTTTGACATAAGACATTTTTTTTAAAAGATCTAATATTTTTTTTATTTTAACAGTTTTACCTCCACCTATATTATATATTTGTCCAATTCTTCCTAAGGTTGCAGCTTTCCAATAAGCCTCCATAGCGTCGTTAATACCAATTATCGTTCGAATTGAGTTTAAATTTCCATGTTTCAAAATTTTATTTTTTCCTTTTTCAATCTCAGCTATTTGATTTGCCCAATTAGATGAAAATAAATTATTTCTCCTTGAGTTAAAATAGCTAAACATCCTCGTTATAATTATTTTCAAATTGAAATTCTTATAATATGTTTGAGATAGTAAATCTTGAAATGTTTTTGAAACTGCATAAGGACTTGCTGGGTTTATTATATTTTTTTCAGATATTGGAGTATTTTCTTTTTTTACCGTACCGTAAACTTCTGAAGTGCTACAAATTAATATTATAGGATTAATTTCTAATTTTCTAACAGCTTCTAATAAATTTATTGTAATATTATTATTATTGTTAATTATTTCTTTTGGATTATCAAATGATAATCTTACGTCAGCATTTGAAGCTAAATGAAATATGGCACATGGTTTTATTTTATTTAATATTTTTTTTGTTGATGCATAATTATTAAAGTCACATCTATATAATTGAATTTTTTTAAAAATTTTTTTTAAGTTATTAAAATTTCTTTTTCTATAAGTTCCATAAATTTGAACATTTGGATAATTGTTATTTATATATTCTGCTAGAAAACTTCCTCCTGACCCACATATTCCGGTTATAAAAACCTTTTTAAATTTTCTCATTAATAATTGTTTTTAATATTTACTCTTGATATTTTAAAAATATTTATTAATTCTTTTATTCCATGGTCTAAAGAGTAAACAGCCTTAAAACCTTTTCTTTCGATTTTTTTGTTACTTACGAAGTAATCTCTTTTATCTGGATCTTTTCGATCATTTTTTATTAAGATTCTAGTCTTAGGAATATGTTTTTTAATTTTTTTTGCTAGATCATGCTTAGTAATGTTTGCTGAAGATAGCCCTAGATTATAAACATTTGATTTTAATTTTTTAAAATTTTTTATAGAAAATAAAAAAGCTAGTACGATATCATTAATATGGATATAGTTTCTTCTAAAATTTTCCTCGAATAAAACTAATTTATTATTATAGAATGCTTCATACACAAAATTGTTTACCAATAAATCAGTTCTCATTCTAAAGGAACTTCCAAAAACTGTTGCCAGTCTAAAAGAAATTGAATTTTTATGCTTTAAAATTAATTTTTCAGCCTCCATTTTTGTTTTTCCATAATGAGATATTGGGTTAATCTCTGAATTTTCATCACAATACGCATTCTTTTTTCCAATGCCATAACCTGAGTTTGTGGTCGGATAAATGATTTTTTGATTCCTTTTTATATGTTTCATTAATAATTTTAAGGAACCAACGTTAGTAATTGTGGCAAGTTTTTTTTTCTTTTCACAAAGAGGAGCTCCAACAAGTGCTGAAAGTGGAATTATAAAGTCTTTGTTTTTTATATGTTGAATTATATTTTTTTCATTATTTGTATCTAATTTAAAAAATTTAAAATTTTCAAATTTATATAGATGATTTAAGCTCTCTTTGTTATAATTTAATATATCTAATACAGTTACTTCATAGTTATTGTTAACCAATGCTGTGACTAAAGAAGACCCTATGTATCCTGCACCACCAGTAACTAAAATTCTTTTCATTTAGTATTTTCTAAAAGGTTGTGAAGTTTTTTTATTTGTTTAGATAAATCAATACCTGCATTACCGATAAAGAAACCATCTCGGTGAGCTTTGTTTGCAACTGGCAAAGATCTAAAGATTTCATAATCGAAAAGATTTATATATGGATGTTTTGTAATACAACCTCCTGTAATCATCCTATATTCAATTTTATTCATTTTTAAAATTTTAAAAATTTTTGTTTTCAGTTTTATATTTGATTTTTTTAAAATTAAAGTAAAAGCAAAAGAAGAATTTTTGTGAGCTGTTTTTTGAACATGAAATAATTTACTATTTTTAAATAATTTAGAAAAGAGTTTCCAATTTTTTATTCTTATTTTTTCAAGATTTTTAAGTTTCTTTAGCTGTTCAATTCCTACAGCGGCGTTTAATTCACCTGGTCTAACATTATATCCTGGATACAGGAATTTATATAAATTTCTTTTTTTCTCATCTATTTGAAGATTATATTTTGACTTAGGTAGATCTCTAGCCCAACCATGTGCTCTTATTGATTTTAATATACAATAAATTTCGAAATTATCAGTTAAAGCCATTCCCCCTTCCATCGTAGAAATATGATGTGAATAAAAAAAGCTATGAGTAGATATATCACCAAATGTACCTGTTTTTTTTTTATTTATTTCAGATCCAAGACTTTCGCAGTTATCTTCAAACAAAATAATATTTCTTTTTTTACAGAGTTTTCTTATCTTTTCAAGCTCACAAGGAACACCAAGGATATTTACAACAACTATCATCTTAGTTTTTTTTGTGATTGCTTTTTTTAATAATTCAAAATTGATATTAAGATCTTCTAAATTTACATCAACAATTTTGATTTTTAGACCATATTGCTGCAAAGGGGAGTATGTGGTACTCCATCCAATTGCAGGAACAATTACCTCATCATGTCGTTTTAATTTTTTATTTTTTAAAAAAAATGAAGCAATAGATAATAGGTTAGCTGATGAACCTGAATTAGTCATAACAGCATATTTTCTTCCTAAATATGAAGCAAATTTTTTCTCAAATTCTTCTACTTTTGAACCCATAGTAAAGTAATTTGACTTTATTACTTTTCTTAATGCTACGTTTTCTTTTTCGTTCCATGTAGAAAAATTTAAAGGATAGAATGTCATTTTAATTTCTTATTATAGATAATATTAATTGTTTAAAATTTTTTTGGGTATAGTAAAATTTAATACCACTTTTACTAGCGCATTTAAAGTCTGATATTTTATCTCCTATCATAAAACTTTTATTTAAATTTATTAATCTATCTTTAATTATACTTTTTATCATTAAATTACCTGGTTTTCTGTAATTTGATCTCTTTCTGAATTTTTTAATTTTTGCCATCGGATGAAATGGACAATACTTTACATCAGAAATAAAAATATTTTTTTTTGCTAACGTGGTTTTGATAAATTTTTGTAATTTAACAAAATCTTGAATTTTATATTTACCTTTTGCAATACCTGCTTGATTGGTTACAATAAAAATTTCGTAATTTTTAGTGTATAGTTTTTTTAATCCTTGTAAAACACCTTGTTTAAATTTAAAATCTTTAATTTTATGAGTGTATCCTTTATCATGATTTATAACCCCATCTCTATCTAAAAATACTGCAAATTTTTCAAAAAAATATTTATAGTTTTTTTTGATAAATTGTAAATTTTTTTTTGTACCTATATCAAGAAATTTTTTTTCTTTAATTAATTCTCCGCTTATCTGATTTTTATCAATTAACAATGGAATTATATCATTTTCTAATGATTGACTTTTATTGTTTAGATAATTCAAAATTTTTTTTTTAAAAAAATATAATCCTCCATTCATTAAATTACTTTTTTTTTTGTATAAAATTTCTTTTTTTTTATTCATTTTAAGATTTGACAATTTATTGTTACTTGGATAATTAAGATTTTTTGTTAAAGTCATTAAACCAATCTTATCACTCTGGATTTTCAAGTTTTCTAAGCTCACATCAAAAAAAGTGTCACCATTTACCATATAAAAATCGTTAAGTTTGTTTTTAATTAGTTTTAAGCACCCAAAAGTATCAAGTGGTTTTTTTTCTATTAAGCACTCAATTTTTGTAAAATTAACAATTTTTCCATGGTATTTTTTTTTGATAACACCTCCTCTATATCCAGCCATAATATAAATTTTGTTAAGATCAAACTTTGAAAAATGATTAATTATAAAACTCAAAAACGGTATATCTTTTATCTTTATCATTGGTTTAGGTTTACCATTTAAATAATTTTTAATTCTCGTACCTTTACCACCAGCTAAGATGACTAAATCTTTTTTTTTTGTTTTTAAATTCATAAAAATATGTATAGATAAATGTTCTTGTCAGACAAGTATTTAATATGAAAAAAAAGATAGCTTTAATTACAGGTATTACTGGTCAAGACGGATCTTATTTGTCTGAGTATCTAATAAAAAAAAAATATATTGTTCATGGATTAAATAGAAGAACATCACTTTTTAATACCAATAGAATTGATCATTTATTTAATAATAAAAAACTTAAAAATAAATTTTTTTTACATTATGGGGATTTGAATGATCCTGGTTCTATTGATGAATTAATTAAGAACATCAAGCCGACGGAAATTTATCACCTCGCAGCACAAAGTCATGTTAAGGTTTCATTTGAAACACCTGAATACACAACAAATACTATAGCGTTGGGAACATTGAGAATATTAGAAGCGATAAGAAAAAATAACCCTAAAATAAAATTTTATAACGCATCTACTTCTGAAATGTATGGAGATACAAATAAGGCACCACAAAATGAAGAGACAACTTTTGCCCCAAACAGCCCATATGGAATTGCAAAATTATATTCACACTTGTTGACCAAGCATTATAGAGAAGCTTACAAGATATTTGCGTGTAGCGGTATATTATTTAACCATGAGTCACCAAGAAGAGGTCAAACTTTTGTTACTAAAAAAATTGTTTCAGCTCTTGTTAAAATAAAAAATGGAAAACAAGATTGTCTTTACTTAGGAAATATATATTCGAAAAGGGACTGGGGTCATGCCAAAGAATATGTCGAAGCACAATATAAAATGCTACAATTAAAGAATCCTGATGATTTTGTAATTTCTACAGGTAAACAATACTCAATAAAAACTTTTGTAAATAAAGTTTTATCCCAACTTCATTTAAAAGGTAAATGGAATGGAAAAGAATTAAATGAAAATTATATTTACAAAGGTAAAAAAATTATAAAAATAAGTAAAAAATATTTTAGACCTCAAGATGTCAATAATCTGCTAGGAAATAGCAATAAAGCAAAAAGAAAATTAAAATGGAAACCAAAAATTACTTTAGACAAACTTATTTCAGAAATGATTGATGAAGAAATAAAAATTATTTAGTAATCTTAGATGAAAAAATTTGCTAAAATTTTATTAACGGGTTCTACAGGTATGGTAGGTAGATGCATTTTATTTAATAAAAAAAGTAGTAAGTATAAATTTTTAACACCTAGCAGAAAAAAACTTGATTTATTGAACTATAATAAAGTATTTAATTATATCAAAAAAAATAAACCAGACATAATTATACATGCCGCAGGTATAGTTGGAGGTATACATAAAAATTTAAAGGAACCAAAAAAATTTTTGGTCGAAAATATTGAAATAGGAAAAAATGTAATTTTATCAGCACATTTGAATAAAATTAAAAAAATTATAAATCTTTCAAGTAGTTGTGTTTATTCACCACATTCCAAAGGACCTCTAAAAGAAAATCAAATATTAGATGGAAAATTCGAACCATCAAATGAAGCTTATGCTTACGCCAAAGTTTTTAATACATTATTGTGCAATTACATAAACAGAGGAAATAATAAATTTAACTATAAAACTTTAATTCCATGTAACTTATTTGGAGAGTTTGATAGTTTTGACCCTCAAAAATCTCATTTAGTGGCATCTATCATATTTAAGATTAATAAGGCGATTAAAACAAAAAAAAAAACAGTTGAAATTTGGGGTGATGGTCGGTCAAGACGCGAATTTATGTTTACCAGAGATTTTTCAGACTTCATATATTTTTCAATTAAAAATTTTGATAAACTTCCAGATAATATAAATGTCGGAATGGGATATGACTTAAAAATAATTGATTATTATAAAAAAGTTAAAAAGGTACTGAATTGGAAAGGTAATTTTACTTACAATCTGACTAAACCATCAGGTCAAAAAAGAAAATTACTTAATATAAAAAATCAGAAAACTCTTGGATGGATGCCAAAGTATTCGTTAGAAAAATCTATTAAAATATCTAATGAATATTTTTTAAAAAATGAAAAAAATAATAATTAAATTTTCAGGAGGATTTGGTAATCAGCTGTTTCAGTATTCTTTAGCAAAACATTTAGAGTTAGATAAGAAATTTAATGTTATTCCAGATTTTAACTTTTTTAGAACTTACAAATTACACAAAAATTATATAAAAAAAATAGGTTTTGACGAAGATAATTTAAGATTATATTTTAGCTCAAGCTTCTTTCCAAATAAATTAATGCCAATATTCAAGCACTATTTGCAGCTTGTAAATCGATGTAAATTCATAAAAGAAAATGAAAATATGAAATTTATAAATTTGAATAGATATTCCTCTAAAAATTTATATTTAGATGGTTATTGGCAAAATATTAAATATTTTTCTAAAAGTTCTGAAAAAATTAAATTCATCATTAATAATTTTTTACTAGAAAATAAAAAAAAAAATTCTAATATTTTTAAAAACAATCGAAAGCAAAATAATTATGTAATGGTCCATTTGCGTTTTAAAGATTATAAAAATAAAGGAAATATAATTAAACATGGATTGTTGAATAAAGACTATTATTTAAAATCTATTAAATTATTGAATAAAAAAAAAAAAAATAATAAATTTATAATTTTTTCTGATGAAATTAACTCTGCAAAAGAAAAACTTAGTTTTTTAAAAAACAAAATATTTTTTGATAAAAAAGGCATTAGTGATCCAATTACAACTATGTATCATATGACTAAATGTAATGACTTTATTATTTCGAATAGTACATTCAGTTGGTGGGCAGCTTATCTAAGTAAAAGTTCAAATAAGACTGTTATATGTCCTGCTGAATGGTATGTATCAAAAAAGTATAAAAAAATTTCATACGGTAAAAAATGGATCAAGATTTAAATCGATTGATATCAATTCAGAGTGATACGAGTAGTGATGAACTTTTTACCAAAAATAGAAAATGGATTTCAAATTTTTTCAAAGATGATGGTAATTTAGGGTTTATTAATCTTAGAAAAAAACTCGCAGAGAATAACATTTTTATTAAAAATCATGATTATTTTAAATCTCAAGATAATCCAAATATTGAAATACATTTTACTAAAACATACAAAAGAAAATTTAACTGTATTCAATACTTATTATTACCAGAAGCTAAAGAAATTATTAAAAACAATGACTTGAATAAGTTAAGAATTCATTATGATAAAATATTTTGTCAATATGATGATTACGTAGATAATAAGAAAATATTTAAATTGTATTATCCGTACGACTTGAATATATCAAGCAACATAAATCCATTCAATAATAGGAAATTTGCATGCATAATCACATCAAATAAAAATTTGAAATTTAACACTAGGAATAATCTTTATCCTTTTCGTTATGAATTGATTAGATGGTATGAAAAAAATAGGGAAAATAAGCTTGAGTGTTTTGGTATGGATTGGAATATGCCAATGAGAAAGACTGGTTATTTTGGAAGAATTTTTAACTTTATTAATAAACATGGTTTTTACAACTTGTATTATAAGGCTCCGAAAAATTATATGGGCATAGTCAATTCTAAAAAAGAAATATTATCAAATTTTAAATTTGCATTTTGTTTTGAGAATTGTTCAATCGATGGATATTTGTCTGACATAATATTTGACTCAATGAATACTTTAACTGTGCCAATATATCTTGGACCTAAAAATACAAGTGAATACCTGCCAGAATCATGTTTTATTAACTATAGAAATTTTAAAAATCTTGAAGAGCTTGATAAGTATTTAGATAGTATAGATAAAAAGAAATATGAGGAATATGTAAACAATATTTTTTCATTTTATAAATCTACTAAATCAGAGGTTTTCAAAATAAATTCATTTATCAACACTTTAGTTGATAATATAAAAATAGATCTCAACATAGTTTAAATAAACAAAATTTTAAAATAAAAAATAAGTAATAATGTATATAAGTATCTCCTAGATAATTGAAATAATTTAACAAATTTTAAAACATTTATTTTTTTAATTTTTATCTTAAATTTTTTATATTCTTTTTTATCATAATGATTTTTTATAATTCTAATTTGGTCTCTATATCTAAGAACATCTAGATTTGCTCTATCATCAAGATTTAATTTTTTATTAATCTCTTTTTTTTTTACATAATTTTCAATAACTTTCAAAAAATCTGATTTTGAAATTTTTACTCTTTCATGATTTGTAAGTTGCTCTTTTGTGACTCTTATTGAACATAGATATTTGTTTAGAATTTGAATATTTCCATATTCTAATACTTGCAAGTAAAAATCTAAATCTGCTGAGTTACCATATTTCTTTACATTCCATCTAATTTTTTTTTTTGATTTTAATACTTTGTTATTCAACATCACCGTAGGACAATTTATAATATTGTATTGTTTAAAAATAATTTTAAGTATTTCATACTGATCTTTAAATAAAAATTTCTTTAAATTTTTATTTGTTTTACCAATAACTTTATTATTTTCATTTATAATATTTGCTTTTGTAGATATTAAAATTACGTCTTTATTTTTTTTTAAACATTTGATTTGTTCTTCAACAATATCTTTATGATAAATATCATCTGAATGGTAAACACATAAATAATCTTTTTTACTTTCATATGCTTTTGTTAAATTATACATCCCTTTCTTACTATTATTTTTTATTATTGATATTTTCTTATTTTTAATTTGTTTAATTTTTAATAAAGTTTTATCTGTAGATCCATTATCGATAACTTTTATTTTTATATTTTTATATGTTTGATTTAAGATCGAATATAATGTTTGTTTTATAGTCTTTTCATTATTAAAAGTTGGAATATTTATGTAAACAGTGGGTGAATTTTTTTTCATAACAATTAGCTTTTACCAATAATTATAATATATATGCTTATATTATATTTATGGTAATCAAAAAAAAATTTAATATTGATAACTTAGTTTTTTTAGCTGTTTTACTACCACTATCTATTTTAATTATTTTATCATCCAGCTCTGTAATTCAATCAATTGATTTTATTTCAACCAATGAAATCTTGAGCAACCTATCCTCTTTTTTAACAGCATCTTTAATATGGATGATAATTTACATCAAATTAAAAGATTTTTTTGACCAAAAGTTATTGAATATTCTTACATGCTTATTTTTTATTAAAATTATTATAAATTTTCTTTATATTTACTATTTTCAATTACCACTTTTTAACTATGACACAAGTAACGAATTTGAAATTTCAGCTGCTGGCGACTCTGGTTTAGCACATGCCTCAACACTAAGACTAATTTCTGAGACCCCAGATCTAATTGATAGACTCTTTAATAATATAAATTATTACAACAATAAGGGAACATTAATAATTTATTCTTTGATTTATGAATCGTTTGGAAGTTTTCCAACTAATACAATCCCTTGGGATTCTTTAGTTGTTGGAATATATGCTATTATATTTTACTTTGCTTCCAGTTTTATTATTAATGATAGTAAAAATATCATAGTTCCAATAGTCATTTTTACATTACCTGCATTTTTTTTAACACCCTTGTTATATAGAGATGTTTATATTGTTTTATTATTGTCAATCACAATATTTATAATTTTTAACAACTATGAGAAAAATGATAATCTTAAAAAAATTATACTATTAACTTTTATAAGTTTTATTTTATTTTTCTTTAGAAAATTTTATTTCTTTTTACCTATAACTTTTTTTTTAATTTATCAAATTGTTCATAACATAAAATTAAGAGTCATAATTTTAATTTCATTAATTATACTAATAACAATTTTAACTGTTTATACATTTATAAATTACGAATTAATTTTCACTAATAGTACTGATACTGGCTTACAGAAAAGTGAGGTAACTTTAAATCCTTTACTTCAGATTATGCAGGATGCCCAACTTAAGATAATACATGGTGAAAGAACCGGAGGTGAATTTGTTAAATTATTAGAAAATCAAAATTATTTTTTAAAAATTTTTCTTAGACTTTTCTTTTTTCTAATTTCTCCATTTCCTTGGTTTAATAGAGAGTTTGATGCAAATTCTATTTATTCTCTGTTTATTTCTTTACAAATTTTTTTTTCATTTATACTTTACTTTCATGTAATAAATATAATCATATCAAAAAATTTTAATAAAAAAATTTTTGTATTAATAATTTATTTTCTGTTAATTTGTTTATTAGCAGCTTTTGGCGCATTACAATTTACACATTATTATATTATGGCAGGTATACCAATTTTAGCTTTAACATTAATAAATGTTGAATTAGAAAGTATAAAAAAATATTTTATATATTCACTTTTTCTGAGTTTGCTATTACACATATTGCATTTTATGAGTAAGAAATTTTTGTTCTAATGATAGTAGGTATAGACGCTTTAACTATTAACTCAGATGGAGGTAAAGAACATTTAACGCAGATATTAAACAATCTATCGAAGGATAGAGATGTAGAAAAAATATTTGTTTGGTCTAATTATGAAAACTTACAAAAAATCAATAATAATACAAAGGTAATAAAGTTAACAAATAAATTCATAAATTTAGGCAAAATAACAAATTTTTTTTGGAGATTATTTTTTTTTAGATATGAATTGAAACAAAAAGAATGTGATATTTTATTATGTTGCTCAGGATATTTCATTGGTAATTTAAATTGCAAAAAAGTTTTAATTTTTCAAAATATTCTACCTTTTGTTCAAAAAAGTCTAAAAAATAAAATTTTGAGAACCTTGTATGAGTTTAGTCTAAATAAAGCCAATGGCGTTATTTTCCTGTCTAAGAATTCTGAGTTGATCATATCTAAAAATATTAGGAAGACAATAATTTCTAAAGTAATCTATCATGGAGTTGATGAGAAATATTTCAACAAAGAGAATCAAGTAAAAGAATTATCAAAAGATAAGATAAAATTGATTTATGTTTCAACAATATGTCAGTACAAAAATCAAATTAACTTGCTCGAAGCGATATCAATACTAATTAAAAAAGGATATGATATTGAATTAGATTTAGTCGGAAATATTAATTTAGATTTTAAAAAAGAATTTTCTACAGTACTAAATAAACTAAATTTACATAATAAAGTAAAATTAATTGGACACCTGGAAAAAGATGAATTAGTAAATGTTTTAAAAAAAGACCATATAACAATATTCCCATCTAAATTTGAAACTTTTGGTATTTCGTTGCTAGAGTCGATGGCGTCTTCTAAATTAATCCTATGCTCCAATACTTCTGCAATGCCTGAAATATTAGATGATGCTGGACTTTATTTCGATCCCTATGTTCCAGAGTCAATCGCAGATTGTATTGAAAATACTTTAAAAGATATTACGGATCACACAGCGTTAAAAACAAAAGCATATAATAAAGCAAAAAATTTCTCATGGGAAAAATGCTCAGAGAAGACATTTAATTTTATGAAATTTATTTATGAAAAAAATTTTAATTATTAGCCAATATTTCTACCCAAACAATTTTAGAATAAATGATATAATATCAAAATTATCAGATAAAAATTATAATATTGAAATTTTAAGTTCAAACGTAAATTATATTAATAAAAAAAAAGACAATAAAATAAAATATCAAAAATTAAAATTTCCAGGCAAAAGTTTTAATATTCACAGGTTACCAGTAATTTCTAGAAATGGATCAAGTTTTATAGGAATCGCCTCTGAATATATTTCTTTTATAGTTTCTGGAATTTTCTTTGGTAACAAAAATCTTTTAGATAAAAAATTTGATAAAATTTTTATTTATGGAACATCTCCAATTTTACAAGCCTTAATAGCTATTTATTTAAAAAAAAAAATTAAAATCCCAGTAATCTTATGGGTACAGGATTTATGGCCTGAAAGTGTTGTTTATACCGGATATATTAAAAATAGATTATTGATAAAAATTCTTAGATTTTTGATTAAATATATTTACAAAAATTGTGATACTATATTAATTCAATCACCAGATTTTAAAGCTAAAATAAAAAAAATATATGACCACAAAAATATTCATTATTTACCGAATCCTCCAGAGACTATTCATATTGAAAAGAAAAACTTTTTAATTGATAAGAGATATTTTAATGTATTCTATACTGGTAATTTTGGAAAAGCACAAAATTTAGAAATCCTGATGCTAGCTGCAAATTTATTAAAAGATAAAAAAAATATAAGATTTTATTTTTTTGGAGATAAAAAAAAGGCGAGAGATTTAATAGAATTGGGAGAAAAACTAGAATTACAAAATTGTTATTTTCCTGGATATGTAGAGAAAAAATATTTTACATTTTTGTTAAGCCAGGCTTCTATTGTAACTCTTGGATTAAAAAAAAATGAAATTTGGTCTGTAACAATTCCATCCAAACTCCAGAGCTATCTTAATTCTGGTAAACCAATAGTTGGATTCTTAACTGGAACAGCCGCAAAAATTATTAAAAATTCTAAAGCAGGTTATGTAAATAATCCAAATGATTTTAAAGGTTTGGCTAAATCAATAGAAAAACTTAGTAAAAAATCAAAAAAAAGTTTAGATATCATGGGTATGAATGGTAAGAGTTATTGTGAAAAGTATTTTAATATAAATAATATAACTAAAAAATTAAAAAAATTTTTTAATGAATCTTAAAAAAAAAAGAATTTTAATTACAGGTGGAACGGGTTCTTTTGGAAAGAACGTGCTTAAAAGATTACTCAAAGAAGATATTTCAGAAGTAAGAATATTTAGCAGAGATGAAAAAAAACAATTCGACTTGAGAAACTCAATAAGTGATAAAAGAGTTTCGTTTTATATAGGCGATATTAGAGATATTTCTAGTCTTGAAAATTCTTTAAAAAATATTGATATGATTTTTCATGCAGCTGCTTTAAAGCAAGTACCTAGCTGTGAATATTTTCCGTATGAAGCTGTACAAACAAATATTATTGGAGCAAAAAATTTGATAAGTTTATCAATAAAAAATAATATTAAAAAAGTAATATTTTTAAGTACAGATAAAGCTGTATACCCCATTAATGCAATGGGTATGACAAAGGCATTAATGGAAAAACTTGTTTTTGCTGCCTCAAAGAATGTTAAAAAAACAATTTTTTGTGTTACAAGATATGGAAATGTAATGATGTCCAGAGGCTCAGTTATACCTTTGTTCGTGGATCAAATTAAAAATAAAAAAAATATAACAATAACGGATCCAAATATGACTAGATTTTTAATGTCTTTAGAGGAGTCGGTTGATCTTGTGTTGCATGCTTTAAAATTTGGAAAACAAGGTGACCTTTTCATTCAAAAATCACCTGCTACAACTATTTTGACGCTAGCTAAAGCTATTAAAAGTATATTTGGCTCAAAAGTAAATATTAAAATTATTGGCACAAGGTTAGGTGAAAAAAAACATGAAACATTAATTTCAAAAGAAGAAATGATTAGATCCGAAGATCAAAAAAAATATTATAGGATTATCATTGAGAATAATAATAATAGCTTTTCATCCTATTACACCAAAGGATTGACCAAGATAACTGGCAATGAAGACTATACAAGTTTTAATACAACTCAACTTGATATTCAAAAAACAATCAAATTGTTAAAAAAAATCGATTTAACAAAAACAAATGATTAAAGTATTAACTGTTCTTGGAACACGACCAGAAATAATCAAGATGTCATTAGTTTTAAATGAATTTGATAAAGCATTTAAACATATTGTTGTTCATACAGGACAAAATTATGATTATGAATTGAATAAAATATTTTTTGATGATTTAAATATAAAAAAACCAAAGTATTTTCTTAATTCTAAAAGTCTAAGTCCAATTAAAACAATTTCAATTATTTTAGACAAGATAGAAGGAATTTTAAAAAAAGAAAAACCTGATGCATTTATAATATATGGAGATACTAATTCTTGCTTATCAGCTTATGTTGCAAAAAGACTTAAAATACCAATTTTCCATTTTGAAGCAGGAAATAGGTGTTTTGATGAAAATGTTCCAGAGGAAATAAATAGAAAAATAATTGATCATATATCTGATATAAATTTCGTTATAAGTAAAAATGCAAGAAATTATCTTATAAGAGAGGGAATTAAACAAAACTTAATTATTAAAACAGGGTCTCATTTAAAAGAAGTAATACAACATTATAATAAGAAAATTGAGAATTCATCTATCCTAAACAAATTAAATTTAGATAAAGAAAATTATATAGTCGCAAGTATTCATCGCGAGGAAAATGTTGAAAATAAAGAAGTATTTCAGGGTATATTATCCTCTTTTAAAAAAATATCAAAAATTTATAAAAAAAAAATAATTTTTTCATTACACCCAAGAAGTAAAAAGAAGATAAAAAACTTAAACATAAAATTAAATTTAGATAACATTTACTTTTCTAAACCTTTTGGATTTTTTGATTATTTAAATTTACAAAAAAATTCTTTTTGCACAATTTCAGACTCAGGGACAATTAGTGAAGAGTCCTATCTTTTAAAGTTTCCCGCAATATCTTTAAGAAATAACAATGAAAGACCTGAAGCTATAGACTCTGGAACTTTGATTACGAGTGGATTAAAAGTAAAAACAATTATTGAATGTGTAAAACTAATAGATAAAAACAGAAAAAAATATTTATCACATAACACAATTAAAGATTATGAAGTTTCAAATGTATCTTCTGTAGCAGTTAAATCAATATTTACATTTGTAGATTATATTAATAGGACAGTCTGGAATAAATAGTAAATGTCTTTTTTGAATAAAAGATTATATTTTTTAATAATCATTATTTTCTCCATTATAATTATTTTATTCCTTTTGAATAATTATTCATATAATAAAAAAAATTATATTTTAACAAATGAGATTTTACCTAAGGTAACAATTTTTTTAATAAAAAAAAATTATGATAAAATTGAGAAAATTAATTCAGAGAAAATAGAAAAAAAATTTTTGAAATTAAAAAAAACGTTATTTTAAATTTTTTGAAAAAAGAAAAAGAAAAAATGAAATTAAATTTTTCTGAAAATACCTCATTAAAAAATTTAAAAATATCCACTGGTATAACTATTCATGATAGAATTTACTTTAATTTTAGCTTTGAAAACGATTTATTTAAAAATAATAAAGATGATATTTTTGTTTCAGAATATATTGAACGTTTAAATGACAAATTTAAATTAGAACTAGATTCTATATTAAGTGAACTTGACTATTTTAATAGAACGTACGTTTACAACAATCAAGTTCACATCAATCCATATTTGATTGAAGATGAGATAAAATTTAAAATATCATATAAGAGCTCGATTATTTTAAATAATTATTTAAAATACTTTGTGTCTTTTATTTATCTCATGTTACTTATAGTTCTTTTCTTATTTCTTAAACAAAACTTTTATAGATTAAGAATAAATTAAAATGTTCAAATCTAAAGATTTTATATTTTTTCAAGATAATATTCTAAATTTTATATCTATCTTAATATTCCTTATACCAATTTCATTAATTTCAGGCCCATTCATACCCGATTTATTTTTATCATTATCATCTATTTTTTTTTTAGTATTTTGTTTGAAAAATAAACGTTTTGAGTTCTTTAAACTTAAATTTTTTTATCTATCTATTTTTTTTTATTTTTTGATTTTAACTTCAGCAATCACATCTGAAAATATTTATATCTCATTAAAAAGTGTGGGTTTTTATTTTAGGTTTATAATTTTTTCGGTTTGTCTATACTATATTTTTTCTCTAAATTTGAGATTATTAGACTTTTTCTTCAAAATAATTTTATTTATATTTTTACTCATAATTTTTGATTCATTTGTTCAATTCATATTTGGTTATAATTTATTTGGCTTTCAGTTGTTAATTCAGAATTCACAAATAAGAGTCACCTCATTCTTTGGTGATGATTTAAAATTGGGCTCATATTTGGCAAGATTTTTACCTTTTTTTATTTATTCATTATTAATATTCAATTTTAAAAAATTGAATGTTTTAAAAATTTTTTTCATTACATTGTATGTGATAGTAATTGTTTTAACTGGTGAAAGAACAGCAATTTTATTTGCTTTATTAGGTTTATCTTTTTTAACTATTTTTTTGAAAGATAAACAATTTAAAAAATATTTAGTTTTAACAATTTCAATATTATTTCTTTCACTGATGACTTTACTTAATACAAATGACAACTTGAAAGAAAGAGTAATAACTCAAACTTTTAATCAAATTTTAAATAAAGATCGGCCAGAAAGTTTAAAATTAGAAAGCGACAGATCAAGAAAAATTATGGCTTTCTCATACATTCACGATCAGCATTACCAAACCGGAATAAAAATTTTTAAGAATAATTTTCTTCTAGGAAGTGGGCCTAAAACATTTAGATTTTTATGCAAAAAAAAGGAATATAAAGTAGGACCAGATTCATGCTCAACTCATCCACATAATACTTATATTCAACTTTTATCAGAAACAGGTTTTTTAAGTTTTTTATTAATAATTTCAATTTTTTTTTACTTTTTATACTTAGCCATAAAAGAATTATTTTTTAAAAAAAATAGTTTTCAAAATAATTTACAGGTTTGTATGGTTTGTTGTATACTTATAAATCTATGGCCATTTTCACCATCAGGAAATTTTTTTAATAATTGGTTAAATATAATTTATTTTTTTCCTGTAGGTTTTTACATTTTAAGTGAAAGTAAGAAAAATATAATATGAAGATACTAATTTTAGGTTCTACTGGGATGTTAGGAAGTACTTTAGTAAAATTCCTCTCAAAAAAAAAAGTAGAAATATTTGCAACTTATAGAGACAAAATAAAAAAAAAAGTATTTTTGAGAAATAATTATCTTAAAAAAGAAAATTTTATAATATTTGATTTAGTCAAAAATAATAAAATAATTTCAATAATAAATAATGTTAAACCTGATTATGTAATAAATGCATTAGGTTTAATTAAACAAAAAAAAAAAATATCTCAGAAAAAAATGTATCTAGTAAATAGTAAATTTCCTAAATCTTTAGGTAAATTAGCATTAAAAAAAAATTTTAAACTATTACACATCAGTACAGATTGTGTTTTTTCAGGAAATAGAGGTATGTATAATGAGACTGATAAAACCGATGCAAAAGATCATTATGGCAAAAGTAAAGTTAAAGGTGAAATAATTAATCAAAATAGCCTGACAATAAGAACTTCAATAATAGGGCATGAAATAGATAGCAAAGACAGTCTTCTTGAGAAATTTATTTCAAAAAAAATCAGAGTTGGATATGATAATGTTTATTTTTCAGGTTTTACCACATTAGAATTATCTAAAATTATTTTTAAGTTTTTTTTAGATAAAAATATTTATAAAACAAATAAAGTAATTCATATAGCTTCAAAAAGAATTTCTAAATTTGATTTATTAAATATTATCAAAAAAAATATAAGATAAATATTAAGCTAAAAAGAGATGGTAATATATATTTAGACAGATCACTAGACTCATCATTGTTTAATAAATCTCATCAATTTAAACCGAAGAGCTGGAACAAAATGATTAAGGAAATGTATGAATTCAGATAAAAAAAAAATTTATATTTTTTTTCTTATATATTTTACAATCCATATAATTTTCATAAATAATTATCCAATTAATTTTGAATTTACATTCTCAAATTTTTCAAAATTTTTTGAAAATTATGATGAAAAAATTATTGATCAATATTTTCTATCACAAGCTAACACAATAGCATTTCCTTTTGTGGCAGGTTTAATCAGCAAATTCTTAAATATAGAAAATGGCCTAATCATTACAAGAATTATATCCTTATTATCTTATGTTTTCTTAATTTTAGGATTAATTAATTTTTCAAAATACTATAAATTTAAAATTAATTTCTTACTTATAGCTCTTTTTTTTTTAAATCCTCTAATTTGGGTATATGGTTATAGGGGAACGCCTGATTTAATATCAGCATCCTTGGGTTTTTATGGGTTGTCTGGCTTATGGAACCTTAAATTTGATATAAAAAAGTTTTATTATTCTTTTTTAATTGCGTTTTCAATTGTTTTAAAACCCCATTGTTTCATTTTTGGTTTAATACTTTGTTTTCATTATTTACATTTGAAAAGAAAAAATGTATTTAACAATTATTTATTCTTAATAATCATAATACCTATATTAGTTATTTTATTTTTTACTATCAATTATAAACTATTTGGTTTTTTTCTTTACTCAAACAATTACCAAGAAGCTTTAAGTTTAAATTTACCAAATTTTATTAATAATTTTTTGTCTTATTTTGGCTTATTGTTTTTGTCAATTTTTCCAATTTCAATAATTTATTTTTTTGACAAAAAAATTTTAGTACAAGTTATTTTTTATTTGTTTATTTTTATTTTGGGATATTTATCTATAGAATTATATGGTGAAATGGATTTAGGTTCATTGACATCAATATTAGGAAAAAAGAATCTATCAGGTATAGTATTATGTTTTGCAGTGATTGGTTTTATTAATATAAAAAATTTGATAATCACAGAAAGAAAAAAATTTAATGAAAATTTCGTTAATCCCCTAATTGTATCTTTAGTTATTTATATTTTGGTATTATCTTTTTTTAGACCTGTTCAAAGATACTTAATAGTAATAATTCCATTTTTATATTTATTATTTTTTATGAATTATAAAATAGTTTTTGATAAGAAATTTATAATTTATCTTTTGATTTTGATTGTGGTTAATTTTGCATTAACTCTAAATTCTATTTTAAACTCTAAAATTTCCTCAAATGTTGCCAATTACTTACTTTTAAATAACATTAATAATAAAACTGATTTAGGACCAATTAATGCAAACGCAAATTTCATAATAACTGAAGATAACCAAAGCAAAATTTTTTATTTAACAAACAATCCTGATGGAATAAATAAATATGAAAAGAAATTCAATGTAGGATTTTTAAAAATTATTAATAAAAATTTATATTTAGTAAAATATTAGTTTTTGATAAATATTTTATCTGACCACCCTAAAAAAGGAAATCTAAAATCTTTCATCATTTTAAAACCATTTTTTTTTAAAAATTTTTCAATTTTTTTTGGATTATAATTAAGATACATATTGCTTTTATGTATCTCTATCATTATCATTTTTGTATTTTTTAATATTTTTCCCATACCTTTTAAAACCTCAATTTCATATCCTTCTACATCAATTTTTATTAAGTCTATTTTCTTTTTTTTTAAATCTTTAAAAGAGTCTAATCTTGCAACTTTTACTTTTTCATATTCTTTAGTATCGTTTTGATTTAATAATGAGTTTCTAATTTTATAGTATTTAGATTTTTTATTAAAATTAGAGAATGATGATATGTATGATGAACCTAAATTTGTATTTAAGTTTTTATAGGTATTATTACTCCCAATTGCAATATTATAAAATTTAATCTTTTTATGGTCTTTCAAATTTTTTTTTAAAACTTTAAATATTTTCTTTTGTGGTTCGAAACAAAACACTTCTATATTTTCATTTATGTTTTTAAATAGCTCAGTATATTCACCAACATTAGAACCTACATCAATGATTAATTTCAATTTAAAATTATTTTTATTTATTTTAAAAAAATTAAAAATTCTTTTACGATGATAAACTGTATCTATTATTTGAAGTATGTACCTTGTTAAAAAACCTATCATTTTTTTATATAAAATATTACTTGTTTTATTATCAACATTAATATTTTGAAATTAAGTTTACTTTGTCCATATTGTCTTTTATTCAAATTTATTGGAATTTCTGTTATTTTGATTTTATTTTTTAAAAGAAGGTAATAATCCATGACAATTTTAAAACCTTTTTTGTATAGAAATTTTTCTTTACCTATAATTTTTGATCTCTTTACAACAAAAAAACCAGATAATGGATCACTTATATTACTAAAAAAAATTAAGTTAAAAATATTAATGAAAGACCTACTTAAAAATAATCTAAACCAGCTTTTAATAGATGATTTATAATTTTTAGATCCTTTGAGGAATCTACTTCCAATTATCATGTCATAATTATTATTTTGAATTTTGGTAATTGATTTTTTTATATTTTTTGGATCATGCTGTAAATCACTATCCATAAGTACAATTAGATTACCTTTAGAAATTTTTAAACCTTCTATAAATGCTGTTGATAAGTTTCTTTCTTTGCGAAATATACTCCTAATATTTTTGAAATTTTTTTTTACTTTAATTATTTCTTTTTGTGTATTATCTGATGAATTATCATCAACAAAGATTATTTCATTTTTTAAGGATCTTACATTTCTTTTAATTGACTTAACAATTTTAAAAATATTTTTTTCCTCATTTAATGTAGGAAGAATAATTGAAACTTTCATAAATTTAGCATAATCCTATATATATTTAGAATATGAAATATCAAAATATAATAATTGGATCAGGACCTACTGGTATTGTAGCCGCTGAGGAAATGCTTAATTTAGGTAAGGAAGTAGCTATTTTGGATTACGGAAATATGATTGAAGAGAAAAACCAAAAAATAAAGCAAGATTTTCTTAATGACAATGATAAATCAAAGTTTACAAAAGATATTCAAAAGAACAAAGTAGTAACAAAAAAATATAAAAATGAAAACTTAAAATTTCCTTTTGGATCTGATTATGTTTTTCGAGAGAACAAATTTGAGAAATTTAAATCACAAAAAAATATAGATTTTTTATATTCAAATGCTAAAGGTGGCTTATCTAATATTTGGGGAACAATGTATTCTCCTTTTTATCCTAAAGATATTAAATCTTGGGATATATCATATGAAGAATTTTATAAAAATGCAAAAGAAATTGAAAATTCAATTCCACTATTAAGTGGTAAAGATAATTTAGATAATTTTTTTCCTATAAATTTTGGAGTAAATCATAATTATCCTTTATCATCAAATGCTAAAGATTTTTTTGAAAAGTTAGAATTTGAGAGAGAAGAAAAAAATAATAATGGAATTTTTTTTGGTAGAGCCAAAATGGCAATTGGAAAAAAATATTCTTACAAAAATAGTGAGTGTAAGTCTTGTGGATTGTGTCATCAGGGCTGTCCCTATGATTGTATGTTTAGTTCAGTCCAATTATTAGAAAAAATTCAATCTAATAAAAATCTTGGCTATTTTAAAAATATTTATGTTGATAAGATTAACAAAACTCATGAATTTATTGAACTACAAACTATAGATACTTTAACGAATGAAAAAAAAGTTTTTTATTCAAAAAATATTTTTATTTGCTGTGGTCCAATTTCTACTGCAACATTGATGCTTAGAAGTAATATGGTAAAAGGAAATAAGATTATTTTAAAAGAATCCCAAAGATTTTTTATTCCAATTTTTAAAAAAATTAATAAAAAAAAATCAATTGATCAAAACAAAAATACTCTTTCTGAAATTTTCTTAGAGATTTCAAACGATGAAATTTGTGACAAAAGTATACATTTACAATATTATACTTTCTTAGACGAGATGTTAAAGCCCTTTACAAAATTATTTGGAAAATTTGCATATCTACTTCCTAAATTTTTCCCTTTTATTTTTGGAAGATTAAATTTGTTAATTGGATACCTTCATTCAGATTATTCTAATAGAATAGTAATAGAAAAAAATAATGATCAAAACTTATTTGAAATGAGAGAATTAATAAATAATAATACCGACTCAGTAATAAAAAAAACAATTGAATTTACTAAAAAAAATTTAGAAAAACATTTCTACATATTCGATTTTTTATTAAATAAAAATTTGACAGGCGCAAGTTATCATTATGGAGGAAGCTTTCCAATGTCTATCCAAGATAAAGATAATAATACATCTCTGATAGGTGAATTATATAATCATAAAAATATATTTATATTGGACTCATCTATTTTGCCCAATGTTCCAGCTAGCCCAACAACTGTTAATGTATGTATAAATTCAAAAAGAATAATTAAAGAAATAAATAAACTTGGAAGATTGTAAATTTGAATATTTTATTATTAGGATCTAAAAGTTTTATTGGTAACAATATATATCACCAATTTAAAGATAAATTTAATATACATTGCTTAGATAACTATTTTGAGGAAAACGATATATTAACGTTAAATAATACAGAATTTTGTGAAAAGTATTTCAGTAAATTATCATTAAAAATTGATATCATTATTAATTTAGTTCATATCCATAAAAAAAGTTTTAAAGATGAATTTAATATTAATACAAAGTTAATTGATAAAATTTGTTTTTTTGTTGAAAAAGATAAGATTAGAATAATTCACATTTCTTCTGTAAACTGTTCAAGCGATAATCAAGATAATAAATATTCTTATACTAAAAGTTCATTAGAGAATAGAATAATAAAAACTAACAATTTTACAATCTTGAGATTATCTACAGTCATATCCAAGGATAAAAATAATGAATTTGTTGGAGGCAGAAACGGTAATTCATTTAATTTGATAAATTTATTTATTAAAAAGATTAGATTTTTTCCATTAATAAGAAATGGAAATTTCATTCATACTATTTGTTTTTTAGAAGATATTAATAAGTTCATTAAAATTTTAATAAATCAAAAAATATTTTTGAATGATATTATTAATTTTTATTCTGGGCAGTACATTACTTTTAAAGAATTAATAACGCTATTTGCAAGGTCATATAATAAACGTATATATTTTGTTAATATTCCAGATTTTGTAATAAAGTTTTTTATCAAGTTCAATAATATACTGAATCTTAAACTTATTAATGAACAAAAGTTAAAAAATTTGTTAGAGCAAAATATAGAATATGATAAATCAAATGAATTAGCTAAATATATAAAATTAACAAAAATTGATTAATTTTAATGCTGAATAAAATTAAAAAAGTAAACCTTGATATTCTGATTCCCTTAAGTCTTTTTTTACATATCCTTTTTTTTTTTTATTTATTCATTAATGGTGGGTATTTTGATTTTCAATTACCTGTTGAAGTTCGAGAATACGCTTCTACATCTTCTATTCTAAGTTTTTTAAATAACAAAAATCCTTTTGCAATTGAAAATTTTCCTATTGCAATAAATGCATATTCTGCTTTACATCCTTTTATAGTTGGTAAGGTTTTAGAATTTTTCAATATTCAGGAATTTAAAAATATAGTATTAATCGCAAGATTTATATCTTTAAGTGTTTTTTGTATATTTATCATTTATTTTTTTATTAATTTTTACAAAAAAAAAATTGAATTAAGTTTAATATTATTTTTAATAATATTTTTTATAATATCCGTATTTTCAAAAATATCGTTAGGTACTTGGGGAAATGGTATTGGTTTAGTACTGTATTCAATAAGTATATTAAAAGTTTTAGATAAAAGTTCTAGAATAAATTATCTTACCTCAAGTATTTTTTTAATTTTATCAATTCATTTTAAATTTTATTTCATTTTAGGGTTTCTTTTTATTTTAATGAGATATTATAATAAAATTTTAAAAAAAGATTATATATATTCAAATATTATAATTATCTTTATATCAATTTTTATTTTTTATATACACTATATCTATTTTCCAAGTTTTTATTTTGTTTCTATTTTAAATCAAATCAATTTAACAGAATTTAAAGAATTTGAATTTCTAACATTTATATTTTCAAAAAAACTTTACTCAGAACTTTTTTTTGCTTTTAAAAATTATTTTTATTTATTTATCTTATTTTTTTATTCAATATTTTTATCTTTTAAACAAGATAAACTGCAAAAGAAAAGATTTTTAATAGATACAGTTTTTTTCTTCATATTTATGTATTTTTTAATGTTTAAGTTATGGCCAAATACTGGTAATCACGGAACATATACCAATAATCTTTTAATACCTTTTATAATTGCATATATAATAAACAATCAGGTCAAATATAGAAAACTTTACTTGAATATTTTTATCATTATTGTTCTTATTGTTCCCTTAACTACCCCAATTTTTAATTTTAATCACCCAGGCACTTTAACTAAAAATGAACAGTCATTAAATATTTTAAGTAAAAAAAAAATTATTGATGAACTATCTACTAATCAAAATATTTACATTGATCATTTTATAAAAAATTTAGACTATACAAACACAATTGATGAAATACTCTATTTTAATGGTAATACACTTCATATAACTGAGAACTCAATTTTGAGTTATCAAAATAGTTTTATACAAAAAATATTTAAGCTTGAAGATTTATATTATTATTATAAAAAAAATAAACATATAGCTTTAGATGAAATAAATAAAAACTATTCTGGATCAATATGTGTTTTTGTATGTTTTAATAGTTCTTTAGGGTATGATTTTGATGTATTTAATTATAAAAAATATGAATTGGAAGAAAAAGTTGAAATAATAAATATTTTTGGTCAATCTTATAAAGTGAATATTTTTAGAGTTAATAATGAAAAAAGATAAGTGTTTGATAATTGGTGGAGCTGGATACATAGGACTAGTTTTGCTTGAGCAATTACAAAATGATTATGATATCATTGTATTTGATAGTTTTTTTTTCAATAAAATAAAAGAATTAAAAAAAAGATATAGAAACATAACTTTTGTAAAAGGAGATATTAATAAAGATATTAAGAACAAACATTTCAAAAAAATAAAAACAGTTATTCATTTAGCAGGATTAGCCAACGACCCATCCTCAGACTACAATCCAAATAATACAGTTTTAACAAATCATATATCTACTATTAAAATTGCCAACATGGCAAATAATAATAAAGTGAAAAAATTTATTTATGCTTCATCATGCAGTGTTTACGGTGACCATGGAAAAAAATTAATAAACGAAAATACAATTGAAAGACCTTTAACTGTTTATGCTTTAAGTAAATTTTCTAGTGAAAAGGAAATTTTAAAACTAAACAAAAAATCATTTCAAGTAATTTCCTTAAGATTTGCAACTTTATTTGGTTTATCACCAAGAATGAGGTTTGATCTAGGTGTTAACACAATGACAAAAAATATATTACAAGGAAAAAGCATTATGGTGAATGGCGATGGTAAGCAATACAGGTCGTTTGTTCATGTAAAAGACGTAGCTGCCTCAATTAAATTTTTTTTAAATTATAAAAAAAAATTAAAATATAAAATTTATAACATTGGCTCAAAAATAAATAATGTTAAGATTATTGAATTGGCAAAATTGTTCACAAAAATTTTTTTAAATTTGAAAATTAAAAAAAATTTAAAAAATTATGACTTCAGAAGTTATGAGGTAAATTTTGATAGATTAAGTAAAATTATGAATAATAATAATTTTGTTACATTGGAAGAGGGTATAAAAGAAATTTTTAATTATTATAAAAATAAAAAGATAAATTATAACAATAAGATTTACTACAACCTTCAAATTGTTAAATCAAAATGAGAATAATTGCCATGATACTGACATATAATAATCATGATATGATTGATCAGGCTTTAGAAAAAATACCAAACGAACTTTTTGATACTATATTTGTATCAGATGACTGCTCAATTGATAAGACTCCAGAAGTTTATATGCAAAAAGGTATTAAAGTTTTTAGAAATAAACACAATCGAGGATATGGAGGAAATGTAAAAAATGCGCTAGAAAGTGCAATTTTGAACTATGAATTTGATTATATTGTTGAAATTCACGGAGATGGAGCTCAATTTGATCCATCAGCAACCTATGATGCCCAAAAATTCATGGAACAAAATTTTGATTTTATAATTGGTTCAAGATTTATTGATAAAAACAAAACAAAAAAGGGTGGGATGTCAAAATTAAGATATTATTCAAATATTATCTTAAGTGATTTAGCAGAAAGAATATTTAAATTAGGTATAACTGAGTACCACACTGGTTTTCGAATATATAGCAAAAATTATTTGAATACAGTTAATTGGAGAGATTGTTCAGAGGGACATTTATTTAGTTTTGAGACACTAGCTTTGGTAGCACATCATAAATTAAAAATTGCTGAAGTAAAATGTTTTTGTGATTACAATAATATGCACACATCTATATCAATATTAAATGCTATTATTTTTACATTTCAACATTTTATTACAATGATTAATTATTTATTAACTAAGATTAATATAAAATTTGGAAAAATATTTAAATAAAATAAATCATGAAATTTAAATGTATATGTGATGGTGAATATTTAATAGAGTGTATTAATTTAGGATCAATACCACTAGTTAATAATTTTAAAAAAATATATCAGCCAAAAAAATATCCACTAAGTATGAGTATTTGTAAGAAATGCATGCTATTTCAAATTAAAAAAAATATAAAACCAGAATTACTTTTTAGTGATTATGCACATATATCTGCAGGATCTAAGTCAAATATAAATCATATAGAAAACGTTTTTAAAAAGATTTGCCAAATTAAAAAAATTAATAAGAAAACAAAAATTTTAGAAATAGGTTGCAATGATGGAACTTTATTAGAAATAGCCAAAAAAAAAACCAATAATATTATTGGTGTAGATCCTGCTAAAAATTTAATGTCAAAGATTAAAAATAATTATTTAGAGTTGATACCTGATTTTTTTAATAAAAAAAATGGAGAATATTTAATATCAAAATATAAAAAATTTGATGTAATTGTAGCTCTGAATGTTATTCCACATACGGTAAATGTAAAAGAGATTTTACAATACGTAGGTAAACTTTTAACTGAAGATGGAATTTTCTTTATGGAGGGAGCGTATTTTTTTGATACAATATATAAAGGTAAATTTGATACAATTTATCACGAACATGTATCCAGTTTCACATTACATAGCTTAAAAAATCTTTTGACTAAATCAAAAATGAAAATTCATTTAGCTGATAGAATACCTACCCAAGGAGGATCAATAAGACTGATCGCCAAAAAAAAAACTAAAAGTAATCAATGGAAAAAAATTTATAGAGACGAAAAATTTAAAAAAGTTGATAAAATATCAACCTATAAAAAAACTGGAAAACTAATAGAAAAGATTATTTTTAATATCAATAAAGATTTTAAAAAATTAACTAGTAAAAATAAAGTTATATTATTGGGTGCTCCAGCCAGAGGTGTTGTAATTTCTCATGTATGTAATTTTGATGATAAAAAAATTGAATTTGCAATAGATGATAGCAAAACGAAACATAACACTTTTTTTCCAGGTAAAAAAATTAAAGTTTATAATTGGGGGAAATTAAAAAAATCTAAATGTGAAAACTTTTTGGCTCTTTCATGGAATTATAAAAATGACTTATTAAAAAAATTAAAAAAATACAGAAACAAATTTAATTTTATGACGCCATTACCCAATTCAAAAATAACTAAATTTTTTAAATCAAAAAATCGGCTTTAGTTTAGGAGATTGATTATTAAAAGAAATCCTAAAAAATTTATTATTTAGGAAATCATCTTTATTTAAAAACATAAAAGATATGATATTCCATAATTTTTCGTCTTTGTTGTTTATGAAAATATACTCATATTTTTTTTTGTTAATATTTTCACAACAATTTTTGTACTTGTTCTTATATGGAATATCATTATACAGTTTATCAATAAACTGCTCCTTATTAAGATCTGTTGTCCATATATCCTCAAAATTTTCATCAATATTGTTATATGGTGCTCCCAATGACCAAGACGTTGAGTTTACTTCATTAGGATGTACAAAATAATTAAAAACTGTTCGTTCAAAACCTGATGATTTTTGATGTATAAAATAAATTTTAGATTTATTTTTAATTATTTTTTTTATCTTAAAAGAATCATTTCTAATTTTTATAATTTTATTATTTAAAGTATTTTCTTTAGAAAAATAATTTCGAAAATTATTTTCAATATATCCCCAATTAAAAGTTAAAAATGAGATAATTATGAAAAATGAAACTATGATCGATTTAATAAATCTATCAATAAATATAAGGTTATAAAAAGAGGAAATGTTAATTAACAATATTGTTACAATTATTGAGGAGCTTAATCTATTAAAGTGAACTGGATTACCTTCCCAAAATGCAAAATCAATAAAAAAAGTAAATAAATAATAAAAAATACTGAATAAATAAATTGCAAAAATTATTTTTATTTTTTTTTTATCTTTTTTTATTGAAATATAATTAATAAATAAAATTAAAAATGAAATTGATATCCATACAAAGGTTGTAAAATCAGGTAGGCCTAATTTACGAGTCATAGATGTAAAGTGACCATAATCTAAAATAACACTCGATATGGTATTTGTATATTTTGGCAACATTGTAAAAAATGTCGAATAAAAATTACCCACCGAGGCCATCAATAAATCATTACCTGATTGATTAGACCCTCCATTAAAAACGTAATAATACCATGAAATTTTTGTTAAAATAACTGATGCAATTAATAATAATGAACAATGTATTATTTTGCTATTTTTATGATTTAATAAAATAATACAAAATAAAATTAATGGAAAAAAAATTACAGTTGTTTCTTTAATTAATAAAAAAAAGATTAAAAATGGCAGGATTAAAAAAAAATTATTTAACTTAACAGAATTTTTATATATATAAATAAGTACAGCACTCAGTACAATTGATATGTAAAATTCCACATATAAAAAGCCAAAACTAAATATGTAGAATAATACTAAAATTGGCAAAATTACAATTAAATTTTTTTTTAAAAATAATTTAATTTTATTTAATGTTTCGTTTTCAAAAAAAATAAAACAATAAGATAAAATCAAAGTTAGATTTGCAAAAATAATATTCTGATCATTAAATTTTTTTAAAAAAAAATTAAAATAGTTTTGGTAAATTGGTAGACCAGGTGTATATCTGGGATGATTTTGTAAAATACTAAATGCATCATATATCTTCTTTTCATCAAAAATACTTTTTGTATATTGAGCCCAAAAAAATTCATCCCACAAATTGAATTGTGTAAATTTACTAAAAATAAAACATATAGTGCATAAAAAGATAAAGTAAAAATATCTTTTAAAATATGAAATATTTTTTTCTTTAATAAGAAAGTTAAAAAATAAAACTATTCCAATAAAAAATATTAGATAATAAGATAAATAAATTAAATTAAAAATTCCAAATAAATAAAATAAACAAACGGATAAAGATATTGTAAATAATAAATCAAAGTCTTTTAAAGTATTAAGTCTTTTTCTGAACCACCAGGAAATACCAACAATTGACAAAATTGAAATAAATGACATGTAAATTTTATTATTTGTTTTTTATCCTAAAAATTTTGTAATTATAAAATTTTGTTAATTCAACCTCAGATAATATCTTTAGTGAATCGAAATGAGTGCAGGGTGAATAATTAAAAAAACATAGAATACTTTTTTTTGGGGCATAAAAATAAAATTTATTATCTTTGTATATTTTTATTAATGGGTCTTCATTGTTATTATTTTTATTGAAACTATAAATTTTTGGCCATGGATACATATTATAATTTAAGTTAAAATTTTCTATCATTCTATTGGAATTTTTGAAAACAACTAAGATACATAATAGAATTAACAAATTTTTAAAGGTTTTGAATTCAATAAATATTCTTTCTTTGAAAGGTATGGAAAATAATAATATTATAAATGATCCAACATAACCTAAGCCATATCTTAAAACTGGAAAATTAAAGAACCAATATAAGGATGACAATCCTGTGATTAGAAATAAATATTTAAAATCCCTAGATTCAATATCTAAAATATTTTTTACTTTATTTTTAATTTTACGACTTGAATATAGATTAAGAAATATAACAATTAGAAAAAATAAAAATACTGGAGCGAATTTTTTAAGTATAACAAACCCATGATTTTTATACCAAATTGATATCCAATAATATCCTTCATTATAATCTTTAAAACTTTTTTGTGGCTTTGGTTGATCAGGATAACCTTTTGTCCAAGCTTGGCCTTGATCATGGACACGTTCACTATTACCGTGATGTTCTATATTTGTTGAGTACCATGATAAATTATTTATGCATGTGATTTTGATAGGATACAAAATACAACCACTAATCATTATATTTTTAACAAAATAAATTAAGATAAGAAAAATGAACATATATGTTGTTTTTAATTTATAAAACTTATTAAATTTAAATTTAAATAATAAAAAAATGTTAAATAAAAAAATAAATATTAAAGTTGGTTTGGTAAGAAATGCAAAAACTGATACTAAACTTGTATTTAAAAAATCGTATTCAGAATAATTGCCTCTATTAAGTATTTTTAATATTAGATATATCAAAAAAAAATATAATAAATGTCCCGGGGCATCATTTCCAAATTCACTGTATCTATTTATTCTTATTAAACAAAAACAAGTTATTAAGAAAATTAAAAAATAAGTATAATTGATTTTTTTATTGGATATTAAAAAGTAAATTAATGAAAAGACGATAAATGAATATATTTGAACTAAGGGAATTATTATTCCATATTCGCTAAAAATAAAATTATTATAAGTACTAGCGATATATTGAAAAAACGATGACTGGCCTAATGTAAAGTTAATATTAGTAATACCTAAAATCAATTGACTTTCATTTAGCATTCTTACATATGGTAAATGATAAAGACCTGCATCTGGGTTGTAAACATCTGACAAACACACCGTTATAAAAGATAATAAAGAGATTAGTAAAATAGATATAATTATCTCTTTTTTAAGGAATATTTTGATATAAAAAAAAATAAAGAAAATTGGGACTATCAGAAGAATGGTGTTTAATAATTTACTTATTGGAAAAAAAAAATTTATTAACAAACTTATAAAACCAAGAATAAAAAGACTATTTATTCCATAAATTCCTATTTTTTTGATTTCAAAATTTGTTTTGAAAAATTTTCTTTCAAAGAAATATCCAATACTTATCAACTGCAATGTACTTAAAAATATAACTGTGTATAAATAAAACATATAAACTATGAAAAATTTGATAGAAATTTGTAAATATAAAATTGCACGTTTATTGGAGAGGAATCCCTTAATAAATATCTTTTTATATAATAATATAATTCATTTCCCATTTTTACTCCCACATGAAAAAGACTTTCACGGGATCAAATTATTGGTAAAAAGTAATAAGTCAAATTTATTTTTAGATGTGGGTGCTAATAATGGTATTTCATCTCTTGGATTTAGAAGATTAGGATATGAAAATCCTATTTATATGTTTGAGCCAAATAAATATATTTATAAAAAATTTTTAACTAAATTTAAATTAAAAGATAATTTTAAAGTTTTTAATTATGGTCTTGGAATTGATAATGAAATAAAAGATATATTTTACCCTTTTTACAGAAATATTTGTTTACATTATTTTGGTAGTTCTAATAAAGATTATATTAAAGATAGTATTAAGCTAACTAGTCCTAATTATATAAATAAAATTAAAATTATAAAATCAAAGATGACATTAAAGCAATATGATCAACTCAATTTTAAAAAAAAAATTGACTTTGTCAAAATAGATGTAGAGGGACATGACCTATTTGTCTTAGAAGGTATGAAAAAAAGTATTAAAAAATTTTCTCCAATCATTCTTGTAGAGTTTAATACAGAAAACTTTAAGGATATATTTAAATTTTTAAATTCATATCAAGCTTTTATTTTTAAGTTTGATGAAAAAAAATTTAAAAGATTAAAAATGAAGGATTTTTTGGGTAGATCAAAGATTTTAGCAAGATCCCATAAAAAAAATTTACTTTCCTCGAGAAATGTTTTTTTTATACCTAATAATTATCACAATATCCCAAAAAATAAAAAATTATTTACAAATTTTTAATATTATTTTTGTAAATTTAAAAAGTTTAATATAAGTATTTGAACTTAATTTATAGAAAATAAAATATTTAAAAATATTTAAGATATAATTAATTTTAATTTATGAAAATTTATATTACTGGTATTGCAGGTTTTTTGGGATCTAACCTAGCAGATTTTTATTTAAATAAAGGTTATGAAGTTTCTGGTTGTGATAACTTGATTGGAGGAGATAGAGAAAATGTGAATGAAAAAGTAGAATTTATAAAAGGAGATTGTGAGGATTTAGATCTTATGACAAGAACAATGAAAGGTGTAGACGTAGTTTGTCATGCTGCAGCTTATGCTCATGAGGGATTGTCAAATATTTCTCCAACATTAATAACAAGTAATAATGTTACTGGAAGTGTTTCTGTATTTACTGCTGCAATTAGAAATGGTGTTAAAAGAATTGTTTATTGTTCCTCAATGGCCCGATATGGAAATGCAAAAGTTCCATACTTAGAGAATGATATACCTATTCCCACTGATCCGTATGGTGTAGCAAAATTAGCTTCAGAAAATATATTAAAGATTTTATGTGAAACTCATAAAGTAGAATATAATATTGCAGTACCCCACAATATTATTGGCCCGAAACAAAAATTTGATGATCCATTTAGAAATGTAGTGTCAATAATGGTAAATTTAATTTTACAGAATAGACAACCAATAATTTATGGCGATGGTGAACAAGAAAGATGTTTTTCAGATATTGATGATTGCATTTATTGTTTAGATAAACTTTTATTTGATGAAAGTATTAAATCAGAAATAATTAATATTGGACCGGATGAAGAAAAAATAACAATAAATGAATTATTTAGAATTTTATCAAATAAATTAAAATTTAATCAAAAACCTTTATATTTTCCTGATAGACCTAATGAAGTAAAAAAATCTTATTGCTCTTCAAATAAAGCAAGAAAAATATTAAATTACAAAACTTCTACAAATTTAGATAAGTCTATTGATAAAATTATTAATCATATTAAGCAAATTGGACCTAAAAAATTTAAATATGACTATATACTTGAAATAGAGAACGAAAAAACACCTGAAACTTGGAAAAAAAGAATATTTTAAATTTTTGATAAAAAGGTCATTTTATCAAAAAAATAAAAAATATAATGTAGAAATTAAGTTAACTGTAATATTAAGATCAAAAATAGATTAAAAGTAGCCATATTTAACAGAAAAATCTAATTTACAAAATATAATTTAATTGTATAAGGACATGCCTGGTGATTATTGCAAAGGTGTAACACCCGATACCATTCCGAACTCGGAAGTTAAGCCCTTTAGCGCCGATGGTACTTTGTCTTAAGACATGGAAGAGTAGGACGTTGCCAGGCTATCTAA
>MDSV01244189.1_pt1 | contig 61578 bp, 60 predicted proteins | sample 810851 | NCBI WGS metagenome assembly MDSV01 (sample SAMN05326640, study PRJNA326480) | marine metagenome | isolation source: seawater | place: Atlantic Ocean: North East | collected 2012
AGAAGTTCAGATAGATATGATATACGAGGAAGAAGTAGAGAAAGAAGTTCAGATAGATATGATAAACGTGAAAAAAGTGTTGATAGATATAATCAACCACGACAAGAAATAAAGAGTGATAAAGGTACCTCAATTAGTTCTTCATCATCAGATAAAGTATTATATGCCAGACCATATAGACGACAACAATCAGCAGGTGCTAAAATAGTAGCCAATGATGAAAAAAGTTTATTTAATGAAATAGGTATTCCTGAATTAGAAAAGTTATATTATGACGAATATAACATAGACAATCATAAATATAGTGGTATGACAATTGAATCTAAAAAAAAATACAAAGAAGATTTGGAAATTTTTTATAAAGCTTTTACAGGTCAAGAAAAAATACCTGAAGGAATTAATAAATTTTCACATATAAGATTAAAAAGTTATCATAAAGATGCTATTTGTTCTAATCCTGATTTAAGTTGGCAACGAAAATCAATAATCAAATTTGATAAATCAAAAGCATCCTCAGAATTTGATATATACGCAAAACATTTAGCTACTATGAGTAATAATACTTTTAAATATGAAAACCAATTATTATCTATTTTAAATAAATTATTTTCAAAAGATTCCGCTCCAAGTTATACTGAATATGGACATAAATCTAAAAAAAAAAATAATGTTATTATTAATCCTAATTTGGATGAAAAAAATTTACAGACAATAATAGATGAAACGCGTAAAATTTTAGTAGAAATGTATGTTAATTGTCATAAAGATTTTTTAGAGGGTAAACAAAAATTTGAAGCTGTTTTAAATCGCATTGGTATAAATACCCAACTAGCTAGATTGAAAGAATTAACTAATGAACAAAAAAAAATGCAAATAGAATTAAGAAAAAATTATACATAAATTATCATAATATAATCTAATTGTAGTATATATTATGAATCAAGCTATTAATAATGATATAAAAAATAACGCAGATAATTTAAAAAAATCAATACAAAATGAAGTAAATAATATAAGTCAAACATCTATGGAAATGGGAAGAAATATTAGTAATACGGCGAAGGATGCCGCATTAAAAACTGAACAACTATCGAGAAAAACATGGTCTCAAGCAGAAGGCATTGCCAATGACGCTAGAATAAGAACCACCAATAAAGCAAATGAATTGCAAGAACAAGCAAAAAATAAAGCAAATGAAATCCAAGAACAAGCGGTGACTAAAGGCAAAGAAATACAACAACAAGCCATTGATACAGCAAAAGATGTAAAAGAAAATGTAGAAGTAGCTGTATTGGGTAAAAAAGAAGAAGGCTGGTTTAAAAATCCATTACAGTTTTTTAAAATGCCAACGTTAGCAAATATAACAAATAAGTTATCTCCAAAAAATTTATTTTGTAGTAGTTCAACATCTTCACTACCATCCATTAATAATACAATAGACCAATTTGGTGGTGGTGGAAATGGAAAAAAAGCTATAAATGATTTATTACAATATAATTTAGTAAAACGAGAAAAAATATTAAATATATTATTCGAAGATATTATGATTATAGTATCAACTGGTAAAAAAGTTCCAAAAAAAAAAAGAAAAAAAAGTGTTACAATTAATACGGGAAGTTGAACTAATTAAAACAAAAATTAAGAGAATAAATCAAATGGTTCGATTGGTTAAAAAAAATAAATTAGGAAGAACGAAAGGAAAAACAAAGAGAAGAAAAACAGCTAGAAAATCGCGTAAAAAAACAAGAAAAAGAAGAAAAAGTAGAAAATTAAGAAAACGCAAAAAGAAAACAAAAAGAAGAAAAAAATAAAAATATGTTATATTTTTATATGTATAAAAATAAAACAAAATCGGGACATATAAGTAGAACAAAAAAGTTTTCAAATATAAAAAAAAGTAAAAGAAATATTACTAAAAAGAAAAAACCTAAATATAAACCTAGTAAAAAATTTTTAAAACAACAACAAATGAATGCAAAATTAAATTCAAAACTATTTGTTCAATTACAAAATAATATTAATAAACCTCCAACACCTCCCACTATTGGAGCAATAATGAATAAATATATACCATTAATGAAAAAAATGTTAAAAAAAAAGAAATATGTTGAAGCAGCAAAATATAATTACTTTATTTTAGCAGCAATGGCTACATATGCTCCTGTAGAACCCGTGTTCGATAAAGGAACATTAATGGAAAAACCTTTAGGTCCTATATTATCAAATGTTGATACACATGTAAAATATCACACTGGTTATGCTTATCCAAAAAAACCATCGCCAATAAAATTCACAAGAAAAGATAAAAGAAAACTAAGGAAACGAAAAACAAGAAGGATCAAATCAAATAAATAACGTATTATTTTTAATATTAAATATTTTCATATTAAAAATGATTAGAATTATATTATCTGCTTTATTTTTGTTAAATGCTATATTTTGGGGTATATATCCTGTAAGCGAAGATAGTCCTTTATCAAAAATATTGCATTTTTTTGGATATGAACATACGGCACCATTTATATTACATTTAATAATCGGAATATTATTTTATATTTTAGCAATAGTAATATGTCAACAAAAAACAATTCAACATTTGTGGTTTTAAGGCCTTGACATTAATTTTGATAAAATATAAATAAATAATACACCAACACCAATATTATAAACAGATGAAAAATTTTTAACAATGGTATTTTTAGATATTAAATTATTATTGATATTGGAAAAACCTTCAACATCTCTTTTATTAACATAATAACATTTTTTTGTTCTTGACCCTGCTTTTCCAACAAGTTGACAAGATTGAACACATTCAACATTCGGTCCATCCAAAAAAGAAGATAATATATCAGTAGGAATCATGGCAATCACATTTTCAGCCACACCCGGTATTAATCCTCTTCTTCCAGGTATAACATTTCCTTTTGGTATATTATCGACATATTTCATCATATCAACTTCTTCACCACCCGATTTACAAGTTTGTCCAGTTTTAACAAAAAAAGAATTCCCTAAAGGCCGATCATAGCCTGATTTATTAGCATCACTTCTACCATCAAAAATAATACCAGCATAAGCGCCCAATCCAGCAATATTTGCTTTTAATTGGTCACCAGCAGTACCCATACCCATTTCATCAGCACCTTTTATTTGTGTATGATATTTATAATTTGGTCCTATTATCCCAGGTTCATCGTAACCCATATATATTATTATAAGATATAATTATCAAAAAAAAATAAAAAAATATTATAATGAATATTTCAACAGAATTAACAATGCCTAATGATTTAACAATATCAAATGAATGTCGTATATGTTTTGAAACACAAACTCTAGATAATATTTTTGTACATCCATGTGCTTGTAATGGAACTAGTAAATATGTTCATGTAAAATGTTTACAAAAATGGAGGAATACTACCACAAATTTGATTGCTAAAAAAAGATGTATGGAATGTCATGTTTTTTATAAAATAGTAAAAGAATATCCAAATGAAAAACATATGTGTAAATGTGATAAGTATACTTATCCTATTATAATTATATTTGGGGGATTAATTTTGATCATTTCTTATGTTACTTTTTTATTTGAAGTAATATTCAATAATTATTACTATTCTACATTAATTATAACATTTACGAATAAACAGAATGATGAATATAACATATTATTAATAAATAATCCTATAACAGTAATAACTTATTATTCTTCTATAACACAATTTAATATAAATGTTTGTTTATCTATTTTTTACTTTTATAATTTATACTTTAACATTTACCGTAAAAAACATTATATTAAAAAAACATTATTGTATACATTATTTAATAATGTATGGATGTTTTATCCACAAGCAATTTATTACTATTATTCAAATGATTTTCAATCCTTCATTGATTATGCAACGCTAGGAAATGTATTGACTATCTTTTTTTGGTTCTTCTTTTTTTATAAAGAAAAAAAGATAATAAAATACATGAATACCAAACTTAACAATCAAATTATAAAAAATTATGAAGACAATGATATTATCTAAATTATTATATATAATGATTATCTCTAATAAAAATAAAAAGTATATTATTATTATTTTAATTATGACTGTATTTTTTATGTGTATCATTAATTCAAAAATAAAAGAAAATTATAATAATATTAATGGGAAAGTAATACATGGGAGTGGTATATCTACTAAAATGGTAGATTATCCTACCGCGAATATGAAAAATAATATTGGATTAGATTGTGGTGTATATTCAGGGGTTAGTAATTATGGTAAATGCACTATAATTTCATTAAATAAAACAGAAGACTTAGAAGTTCATATACATAATTTTAAAAAAAATATTTATAATAAAATATTAAAAATTAAAAATATAAAAAAAATACCAACAAATACTTCAAGTGCCATAGATTTAATAAACAATGGATGTAATGATAATACAAATAATAATGATATATTGGAATATGATAAGGTTAAAAATTTATTAACGAATACAAATATTAATAAATTATTTTCAGATATAAAGATTAATTAGCTCATTTCTTTCATTTTAGCATTTGCTTTTTTATCAGATTTTTTACTTGTGGCATTAATACTTTTTTCATTTGTTATTGTTCTAGTTTTATTTTCATCAACATCCTTTTTTAATACTTTTAATACATTATCTACATTAGTAATAACTTTATCTAAAGATTTAATTTTAGCGGAATTTATATTAACCACTTCATCTCTATTTTTTTCACATGAAAGACCTTCTACCAAATTCAATTTTTTGAATATATTATGAATAAATAATGTAATAAGTAATAGAATTAAAAAATACACAAACATATATATTTATATTCTATTTTATTTTAACTAAATTGTTCATCTAAACCATCATTTGCTTTTTTATTATTAGTTGATAGTGTTATATTTTCTTGAACTATTTTAAACATTTCATCATAAGCTTTTTTAACAATTGATGTTTTTTTATTTAATTGTTTAATTTTTTCTTTATTATCTAAAATTTTAACACATAAGTCTGGTTTTTTAGCTACACATGCGTCTTCTACTTTTTTAAGACCTTCTCTAATTTTATTAAAGTATAAATCATACAAAATAATAGATCCTACTATTATTAAGCCAATTAAAATATTATTCTTCATTATATAAATAATAATATTTATTTTCTATTTGTAATATAAATGCTAAATTTAAAATCTCGAAAAGTAAAAAACAGAGGAAATAATAATAATGGGTTAGTAGTAACGCAAAAAGGTAGTTACTCTAATATTAATGTAAGGCAAAATACAATTCTTAAAGATAGAAATAATTGTGTAAGATTACCTGATGGAAGTTTATGTAAAGTAGGTTCAGCAGGTATATTGCCATTACAGGGATGGAGAAAAAATTTAAATAATTGTAAAACAGAAACTATTGTAGTTTATAAAGATAATCATTCGAAAGGTGTTTCTAAATCAACATGTTATAGTAAACGTATTAGGTCGGGTATGCAAGAAAAGAAAGTATATGATTCTAAATTAAAAAAATATGTTAAAAAGAAAAAAATCGCTAGTTATTCAGAATATTTAAAAAAAAGATGTAAAAATTATGAAAATGTTGATTTTAAATATTACAATGGGAATTTTTATACTCCACCAGATCCAAATTTGGATCAAGTAGTTAAAGCCGAAGATATTTCGGTATATGAATATAATCGAATTTTAAGAAGTCAAATATTTCATGATGATTTTGCGAATCAAACCTCAAACGCAGATATAATAAGTAATTATGCAACATTCGTATCTGGTAAAGATGATATAGGTTATGCTTTAAAAGGGGGGGCTTTTGTTTCTAATTATCGTCAATCAAGTTATTTTACAACACCACAAATTAAATGTGTTAGTTTTTGGGTTAAAGATTTCAATACGGATGGACTAGCAAATAATGATGGTTTTGATATATTGTTTGATGGTAGAACATCAGTATCAACCGACGGTCCTTTATTAAGATGTAATCAAAGAGGTAAATTAGAAATATTTAATGGTTCTATTACAAAATTATATTTGGATGGAATTGAGCAAACATTAACAAATTATGGTTCAAATAATTTTGATATCGGAACTGGTGGTTTAGAAACTAATGAATTAATTGGATGGCATCATATTTATTTTGAATCCGCTGTTGATTTTAAAGGTTTATCTATGTTGTCTGATTATGCTAGTTCAGACGCAAAATATAGTTCCCAAGCAACTATAGATGAAGTTAGATTATTTGGTAAACATTTAACACAAATGGATATAACAATGTTATATGAACAACCACAGCTAAGTTATTCTATTCCTAAATCTATAGCACCGATGTATAATAACAAAACCATATTATTTCAAAATCAAATAATGACTTTACCAAATTCGTTAGAAAATTTTACTATTCGTGTGTATGTAACATTTAAACCTAATTTTTGGTCGTATAATGGTGCTCTTAAAAATTTTGGAATTTTTACTTTAGCTAGTGAAACATTTAATAGATTTGATTCAAACTTAAGTAACAAACCAGGTTATATAAATCTTTTTATTGATCCAGTTACAAGCTATGGTGGAGGACACAGTACGAATAATTTAAAAATGTATTGGGGTAGCGTTGGGACTACTAATGGTCATTCGATTACTGGTAGTTATGCGAGCGGGGACAATGAAGATACCAATAGAGTAAATGAATTTCATGATTTTAGCAATTTGATTGATCAAAGAAATGAACAATTTTTATTTGAATTATCTTATGATAGTTATTATGATTCATACGGAACTTTTACTTGTACTAGAATATCAGATGGAGAATATTTTGAATATTCGCCAACAAATAAAGCATTCCAAACATATACTGATGTTGATCCGGTAAGTCCAATAACAAGAGATGTAACACATGTTCGTGTAGGTACTTGTTATGGTGACGGAGGTGTGGTATTGGACAATGATAATTACTTTACCATTGATGATGCTTATATTTATGATGGTGAAACTTTACCAATACCTGGGCCACAAATTCCACCAAACACATATCGCGGTAATTGTAACGAATGTAAAGAACCAGTAATACAAAAAAGAAGTAATAAAAATTTCTATAAACAGGGTGCTGTAAGCAGTGGTTCAAGATTAGATAAATTAAAATTTGATACTATTATGGATTCGCAGAAAAATACATCTGATCCTAATTGTCCATGCGCTGAAAGTAAATATTTTGCTGGCAAACCTAGATTTACAGGACATGTTAGTGGATTACCATGTAAAAGTTTTCCTAATAGAATTAATGGTATACGACATTGTGCTGTTCCTAGAAGTGAACCTACTGGTCCTGAATTAGAAATATATTTGAACGGAATGACAGTTAATTTAATTAACAATCAGGGAACAATTGCTAATGAAAGAAATGATTTTGGAAATATAGTAGATGGAAACAATACAACATTTAGTTATTTAACTACAGCTGGAACAGGGGCAAATAACTTACCTTTATCTATAAATATTACACCTAGTTCACCATTATCAGGAAATTTCTTAACTGGGTTTGTTATTTCTTCTGAAATAAGTAATTTTGGTAATATAGATATGGAATTTATTAAACTAGCCAATGGAGTAACTCCTCAATCGTTGGAATTGATAGATGTGGAAAATGACGCTGGCATTATTAAATCAATTGGTGCTAGCAATGTTCATAATCCAGCAACATGGCATATTAAAAATCATACACCGAATAATACCATAACAATTAGAATAAAACCAATGATGATGCATCAAAATAGTAAAATAAAAATACGATTTCAAGTAAATAGTGGAACAGGTTCTCAATTATGGCCAATTAAAGAAATTAAGGCATTAGTAAGAAATTAAACATTTATAGTTTTTTCTATATATACTATAAATGTCTACAAATACGATTGTAGTTACAGTTCAAGGAAGTGGAAATGGTAAATTTTATATGGATGGTAATGAAGGTGTATTAGCATTAAAATATGGTGATACATATATTTTTGACGTGAGCGATCCGACAAATAATAACAAGCCACTATTTTTTAGTTTAATACAAGATGGTATTCATAATAATGGTACAAATTATAATTTTTCGAATTTTTCTAGAAATGGAAACGTTGGACAATCCGGTTCAACAGTCCAACTCACGGTGGATATAAATACCCCAACAAATTTATTTTTTTATTCAACAAACTATGATGGTATGGGTAATGGTGTATTGGTTAATAATAATGGAACTATACCACCATATAGAATAAATATGAGATTTTTTAATCAATCTAATTCTCGTTTTGGCTCAATGAATTTTATAAAGGTAGATAATAATAATTATAAAAGAACATCAGGAAAAAAAAGATTAGATTGTTCACTTCCTGGTTGTAATGGATTAATACATAAAATTTATAAAGATCCATTATCAATTCATGCCAATAAAGAGACTTGTTATAATCCAACAATTAAACAGAGGGAAAATAAGGGAATTTATACTGAACCAGTTCATGGAAATCAAGCATATTTAAAACATAGATGTAGAACATTCAAACAACGAGAATTTAATTTTGCCCTAGAAAATAAAGATTATGATAAAAAAATATATCAAGCAAATTGTGTATGTAATACAAAAGTAACATATAATAAAAGCAATAGAAAATTTAGTAACCAGGGAGCGGTAAGCAATAGATCTAGACTAAATAGATTGAAATATAATACAAGAGTTATAACAAATCAAAAAATTGAAAATAAAAATGATAGATTTAAATAAGATTATTAAATAACCAAACATGTATAAACCTTTAAAATCATTCAAAGGAAAAACAAATAAAATTAAAGATGATATAAAACTAGCATACGATGATTTGGATTGTGGTTCTTGTGATCCGCATAGTGATAATCATTTGAGATTAAGAAAAATGTTTAATAATACGAATGTATCGTTGGTTCAAGGTTCTATAGATTATCATAGATTTATTCCGATTTGTCATAAAGATCACCGTGTTAAGTTAAAAAAATATTTTGAAAAGTTAAAATGTGGGTTTTATGAAAGAAATAAAAAAACAAAAGATTACGATTTTTATGAATGGACATTATTTGAAACCTTGAAAGAAGAATTCAAAAAAAAAAAAATTGTATATTTAATGTTTGATGCGTTGAATTATGGAATAGAAGAAGAAAACAAAAAAAAAGATTATGAACATCATAGTTTAGTTATAATTTTTATCCCATTAAAAAAAGGATACCATGCTTATCTGATAAATTCTCACGGTATAGATACAAAAGATTATACAACATATGAAAGATTTAAAAGTATTTACAAACGTAAAAAAACGATTAATTATGAATTTCACAACAATATTGATGTTGTTATGATGAAGGATTTTATAGATTTCTTTAAAATTTCAACAAAAATAAAAATTAGATATAATAAAACAGAAAATCATAATTACTATGGTGCTAATTTACAACATGGAGATAATTATGGTGTGTGTTGTTTATTTCCAACTATAATTTGGTATTATTTCAATTTATATTATAAAAAGAGTGTGAAATTAGGTCAAATGAAGTTTGATACATCCATTAACATGTTGAAAAAAAATCAATTGATACCTTTTATACATTTGATATTTACAGATTTCGATAGTAAATATGAAAATAAATTATTAACAATAATGACAAAATCAAAATGTTCAAAAAAAGTGGATCGAATGGTTGAAAAATTAAATTATAGATTTACTAAAAAAATTCTCAATATGACAGTAGCATTTCTATCACAAAAATACTTCGAATGTTGAATATTAACTTTTTTTAAATAAATTGGTATATTGATTATAATTATTATAGGGTATATTATTTTTAATACACCATTGAATACATTTATTAATGTTATTATTTTTATATTGTAATATTTTATCCGATTTTTTGTTTTCTATTAATTTAATAGTGTTCGTGATTGTTTCTATTTGTTGATTTCCAAAAATAGCATTAATTTCTTCTATTTGATTAATATATATATGTTGCAATGGTATATTCAAAATAGATTTGATATTATATTTCTTAAAATTGATATTATATAATACTTTTATAATAGATATTAGTTTTTGCTTTATAAAATCTATATTTGAAAACCGAAAATGTTTACATACTATATATTTTTCAGAGTTAGCAAATCGTGATGTATTGGGTTTTATAATGTATACTTTTTTGTATAAACAATTTAATAAATAAATAAATTCAACAGATGATTTCAAAAATATATCATACATTTTCAAAACAAAAGAACCATTTTGTTTTTGCATTAATATAGCATAAATAATTTCTGTTAAGATCAAACGACTAGCTTGATTTTCTTGTGTATTAAAGTTTTCAGAAAAATCAAACCCTCCATCAGCAGTTATAAAATCCATTTTATGTCCATATTTTTCAATACAATATATTAAATTTTCAGGACAAAATAAGTTTCCAGTTTTATCTAAACCATATTCAAGTACTATATTTTTATTTTTTTCCAATAAATTATTACATTTTTTCCATGATGGTATATTATTATCATTATTATCAATTAATGTCATACCATAATATTTATCCCGGGGATTTTTTCTCAAATATGTCATTGCTTCAACAAATCCTCCTGGACCTTCTGCCAAATGAAATGACTTTATATTTTTATGTGCAAAATCTATTTCTAAATTAAATGTATTATATATCTCAATTAATTTAAAAAAAGCTCTCGATATAGGTTTATATTTACTTATACAATATTTTAGATTAGTTAATGGCGTATGTATATATTCATATGGGTTTGTAATTCTTTTCATACTATCCCAATCATTATTATAATCTTTTATATCAGTTTTACATTGAACCAAATAATGTGATAAACTTTTACTTAAAAAATTTTCATTTTTTTTATTTATTAATTCTATTTTAATATGGGATTCTTTTAACCAGATGTCTATGGGTAACAATGAGAAATATGTCATTTAAATATAATAAGTATATATTAAATTATATTTAAACGAATTTTTTTATTGTTTTATCACTAATGGTTTATTTTTCTTTTTCTTTTGGTTTTTTCTAGAAATTTTAATTTTCCTACCTAATTTTTTTATTTTTTTCTTTGAAGATTTTTTTATAATTTCTTTTGTTTGTGTATTGAATACGCTTTCTGTATCAACATCGCGAATTTTTTTAAATATAAAATAATTATTCAAGAATGATATTTGTTTTTCATTTAAATTTAATTTATCAGCTTTACCATAATATTTTCTAGATGATTTATATTTTTTGGTTTCTTTTAACATATTGTCATGTAAATCTTCAAATGAACCAATTGATTTATCAAAGCCTAATGAGTTAGATTCGTCAACAGTTAAAGGTACAAACCCATAATGTTCTAGTAAACTATTAAAATATTCAAAATTAACTAAGTATTCAGGAAAAACTTTATTAATAGATTCTTGGTATACATCTATTTGTAATCCTATACAATTTGGGTCATCTTTAAAACCATCATTTAAATTATCATATTGTTTTGTTATTTCCCATAATTTTTTATCACCATCCATGATATTTATGCTTTCACCTTTTGATAATGATTCCAATTCATTATATACTTTTTCACCATTGTATGTTGTTCCAATAAAATGTCCACCAACTTTACAACATTCACTTACATTTCTAACAAAATTATTGAGTGTATTTCTATCTTTAAAGAAATAATGTATTGAAAATTGATTGGATACAATATTAAAACCTTCTTCAGCTATACCATATTTTTTATATACGCCAAAACCAATTTCTTTTTCATCTTTTGGACCATTTCCAAATATAGCTTTCATTATTTTTTCACTTCTTTCTCCGCCAGTAGCTGCTTCACCACTACGAATATTTTTTGATGAATCGCCAGCTAAAAATATAGCACTAGGCATTATTCTAGTTCTCTTCTTATCATTCAAATAACGAGCACATACGCCATTAATTCTATTTTCAATATTATCTTTTGAATAATCTATTCCAAATACAAAATTTAATCGAGATTTTATCCATTTTGATAAATCACCACCTTTACCAACACTCATATCTATTAATATATCACCCTTTTTTGAAACATTTTGTATTAATTTAAGTTTGACATATTTATTATGAAAATCTCTTAGGGATTCTAGATAACGAACATCTCTTTTACCTGATTTATTATAATAAACATTATCATCAATTAATTCATCTGGCATGTTTTCTCCTGTTTCTAACATATGTTCAGTTATAGGGTTATGTATTGATTCCCAAACACCCTGTGCTGTTGTATAATTATTTCCATAATTCTTTTTTCCTGCTTTATATTGCGCGGTTTTATCATGACGAACCCGAATAGGAATCCATTGCCATCCTCTTTCTCCATTTTTATCAAATCGAAATTCTACAATTGTTTCATCTTCAAAATTTTCTTCTTTGTTTTCTGTTAATAAATAATCAATGTTATTATTTTTTTCAATTTTTATGTTTGTTTGATAAACCGGATAATTAGGTTCAGGATTTGTAGGATGAAATGGAACAGGTTTATAATTATTTCGATTATCGTAACTATATTCAGGTATATTATCTTGTATAATATCTTCAAATGGATTAATATATCCGTGATATTTTTCATCAAAACCAACACGACATATTAATGTTTTATACCTATAATGATCAAATCCTTCTGTTAAATTTGTTCCTTCGTTGAATTTATTCCCTATAAAATCTCTACCATTTTCATCTTTCTTAGTTGTTATTAGGAAATCAACTGTATTGAAATCTGGTGGTTTCCATTTATATGAAGACATCCATGTTGTTTTTTTAGGTGGTATTCTCCCACCATTTGACAAACCCAACGTCTCTATACCAACACTCTTGTTTATTGGATGAAATATTAAACCATCTGTTTCATATTCAATTAGATCGTCTTTTATTTCTTGAAATAATGTTTTGCAACCATCAAATATATTTTTTCCACCGTAAAATTCTTTTATACTTAATTCCAATGTCTCATTAGATTTTGTAATAGATTCAAAATTAAGCTCTTTTGTTAAACTATCCAATTCATTATATCTAAAAATTGTTTTGTCCATTTTTTTATTTGTATATATCAAATTATTACTACTAACAAATGGGTATTCTCTTAAATCATTACCACTTTTGAAATATATATCAAAAGCAGCAAATAAATTTATGTAATTTTTCTCTTTATCATGTAAAATATGTTCTCCATCTAGAATAGTTCCTGCTAATTTTACATTTGAACAAACCAGTCCTGTAAATTGAACATTCATATTCATATCAATGAAATAAATTTTTTTGCTTTTTGTAATAAAAATTAATTTTCTTATACCATCAGCCTTTTCAGTTACCAAATAATTATTATGAATTGAATTATTCATAGTTTGTTCTTTTTCTTTAATAATATTATTCATGGTTAATGATATAGAACTGGGACCAACAAAATCACTAGAATTTATGAGTAAATTATTATATTTATCCCTAACATTTTTTAAATTTTTTTCACCACGAATAACTTTTAAATATTCAATTAAAACATTCTCTTTTTCATCAACGGATATAGGATAATTTGTTTCTTGTAATCCGGATAAAACCATTTTAACACCATTGAATACGTCTTTTAAATATTTTTCAACATGGTCAGTCAACATTGTTTTATTTAAAACAGCTTTGACCGGTTTTATTTCTAACTCGATTTCATATGTTTCTTGGTTATTAAATACATTTGATTTCTCAATATTATATTGCGGTATCATTCCAAATTTTCCTTCTACTCTACCATATGTAGATGAACGAACGATGCTTAAATCAAATATAAATGGATATTTTGGATTTCGAAACGAAAATCGTTTTAATAATCTAAAATTTTTTTTATTATTTTTCCAATCTTCTATTAATTTTTGAACAAGTTCATATTCTGGTTTCAATACTTTTTCTACTTTATAATTGGCACGAAATTCAAAATTTTTAAAATCCACCGGTGCCAGAACTCCTTGTGCGTATTTCTTTCTTGTTTTTGTTACAAAATTAACACCACCTTTTTGCAAAACACTTTTCAAATCATTGCTTTCACAATAATGCTGTATATTTGGTAAATTCCAAATTTCAACACGAATATTTGATTGTACATACTTACCTAAATTTTCATTCAAATAAAAAGATTGGATATTCAAATGATAATCTCCTTCGTCTGATTTAGCTTTCCAATTTAATGATCTTAATTTCCTTATAACATTATTAAATTGAATTTTGGTAATTTTATTTTTATAATTTGTTCCAAAACGGATCTCTAATTCATCTGGATTATATTGTTGGTTTATTTCATTGCTTAGATATATTTCTATATATTTTTCTAATTGTTTTCTTGGAGTTAATTGTTTTGAGGACATATATGTATTAATCATATTATTTTATATTGTTTCAATTTAAAATTATATTTTTTTAGTTATCTCTTCATACAATTGTTTTTTTGTTTTCTTTTTTGTAAGTGATTTCATAATATTTATATCTAATTTATTAGCTATTTCTATTAATTGTTGTAACTTATAACTTGATATACTTGATAATGGTTTTTCTATATTCTCAATATTCCATAATGATTTACGATATTCGGATGTTTTTTCATACATTTCCTGGTGATTATAGAACAATTCTAATTTATATTCATTATTTATTTTATGAACAATTAAATCTTTTATAGAGGATGGAGATAAAGAAGTATATATTTTACAACCATCAATATAATATAAGTTGATGTTTAAAATATGTGTTAAACATTCTAACGTGGACAATGAAAAACAATTACTAAACGTTATATCATTTTCTAAATTTTTCAATTTCCATTTTTTATTACTTTTTACAATGGCTTTATTATTACGTAATAAGTCTACATAATTAAATTTTTCTTCTTGTTCTACAGTATAATAATTGCTTGTAATTTGTTCATATGCACCCATCCCTTTTTCTATAATATAAATAAACCATAATAATTTATTTTTATATGGAACATTAAAAAATTCATCATCTTGGTTTAATGGTTCTTCTTTATATATGGGTATCTTTTCTTCATGTTTTATTTTTTCAAAATTAGTATTATGTATTAATTTTGAAATATTATTATTATTAAATTCAAATTGCGTGATTGACTTGAACATTAGTAATACTTGTTGTTTTTTCTTTATTATCTTTAAAGAATTTATTTTGTAATGTCTTTTTCATTTTTTCAACATTTTGTAAATTTGTTTCTTGACATTTTGTGTAATTAATATAATCATTAATTTTTTCAATAACTTCGGGTTTTAAATTATTCATATTAATAAAAATACCATTTTTATTCTCACTATATGAAATTTTATTTTCTTGCATTATTTCTAAAATTTTAATATGGTGATCTTTACTCATATTTTCTATTTGTTTTTTCAAATCTTTCAGTTTATTCATTATGGAATTATAATACTTAAATATTTAAGTTATTATCGTATATTGTTATTTTTTAATGTTTTTATTCTTTCTTGTAAATAAAATCCAAAAAATATAATACCAATACCACCAGATATTCCTCTCCATAATCTTCTATTGTTGCAATTTCTTAAACAAACAACTTCTGAGGTTCCCCAAACAGCACCGGTTCCTCCCATTACATCCCATATAAATTTTTTTCCACTATCGAGGATAAAATCATTATCCATTTATCTTAAATAATATTTTATTTTAAAATAGTTATTAATTATATTTAATATATTTAAAGAGTAACATATATTTTTAATAATATTATGTATTCTTGGATTATTATAATAGGGGGATTATTTTCTTTTTTTGCTGCTATGGGAATAGGTGCGAATGATGTGGCTAATGCTTATGCTACATCGGTAGGTTCTAAAGCATTGACTATGAAACAAGCAGTTGTTCTAGCAACTATATTTGAAACAGCCGGTGCGGTTTTTATGGGTTCGCATGTTACGAATACTATTCGTAAAGGTATTGCAGATTATAAATGTTTTGAAGAACAACCAGATTTATTAATGTATGGTTGTATGTGGGTTGTATTATCGGTTGGATTATGGTTGTTTCTAGCTAGTTATCTAGAAATGCCTGTTTCTACAACACATTCGTGTGTAGGTGGTATGGTTGGCATGGCATTGGCATTGGGTGGAAGTGAATGTGTTATTTGGTATAAACCATTAACGACATTTCCTTTTGTTGGTGGAGTTGGAGGTATAGTTTTATCATGGTTTTTATCGCCATTATTTTCAGCAATAATAGCTGCTATAGTTTTTTATATATTAAGAATGTTTGTTTTGAGACATAATTTTGAAAGTAATAGAATTAATTGGACCTATCCTTTTTTAATAGGTTCAACTATGTTTATTAATTGTTTTTTCATTATTTATAAAGGAGCAAAAGGATTAGGTCTAGATAAAACACCTCTTAGTGTAGCATTTGGGGTTTCAACTTCAGTAGGAGTATTTTTTGGAATGTTATCCGTCCCATTTGTTCCAATAATTAAAAACGCAATAACAAATAAACATGAATCAAATGAAATAGAATTAACAGATATTACAAATGAATTCACAGAAAATAGTAAAGAATTAAATATAAAAAATGATAAAGAATTAGAAAGTGTTATTAATATACATAAAAATGCCGAACAATTTGACAAAAAAACAGAAGATACATTTAGATATTTACAAATATTTACTGCTATTTGCGATTCATTTAGTCATGGCGCAAATGATGTTGCCAACGCAATAGGGCCTTTTGCGGCTATGTGGGCCATATATAATTCTACTGATTTAAGTAAAAAAAATGATATGGAAGGTGATGCTTATTGGATATTGGGATTAGGTGGTATAGGAATAGCTGTAGGATTATTTCTTTATGGTTATAGGATTACAAATGCTATTGGAACAAAATTAATTAAAGTTACACCATCTAGAGGCGTTGCAATAGAACTAGCATCAGCATTAGTAATTATTACTGGCAGTCGTTTAAAAATACCATTATCTACAACACATTGTCAAATTGGGGCTACTGTTGGTGTAGGAGCATTAGAAGATCCTAAGAAGTGTGGTGGGATTAATTGTAAAATATTTTTAAAAACCGCATTGGGATGGGTTATAACATGTTTTGTAGTTGGTGGTACGGCAGGTATATTAACTGCACAAGGAGCTTACGCACCATCGAAATTTAATTATTGTCCTGTTAATGTGACCGTATAATAAATTAATTAAAAAATATAATTAATTTATTCTTTTTTTTTTACAATACGCACTCTTGGTTTCTTTTCTTTTTTTTTAGTATATTTTGTCACTAATTCAGCAATAATAGATATATATTTATCATTTAATTCATATCGTGTTCCTATAACACGAATAATAATTTCATCGTTTATTTTTATATTGCTAAATTCAGGTTTTTTGTAATTATGATCACGAGCCACGAATACAATAACAGGACTTTCTGCTTCAGAACCATATGTAGCTCGTATACCAGCTTTTGTAACATTTTTAACATTACATTTTATTGTTATACCTTCCACAGGTTTACATATCATGGCTTGTAAAATTACATCGAATACTACATTATTATTTTCAATAACTCCAGACGAATAAGATAAGACATTTATAGATTGTTTTTTTATATAACCTTCATTTACACATTTACCTTCTAAACTATTTATTAATTTAGTAACAAGAATTTCTTTAAGATTACTACCAATACTATTAAATGGTATTGTAATTTTTCTAGTTATTATATTTTTTGAAAATATACCATAATGTTTTGTATTTTTTTTCTCAGTAGAGGATTTTAAAGAATTTGCCATTATATATACACTATAATAAATTCTTAATATTTTTTCAATTTATTTTATATTTTATTAATAATTTTTTCAATGTTATAATATAACCATTTCTTATTATCTTTTTCTTTTTCTTCCAAATAATGTAATAATAATTCATTTTCAACGCACAAATGTTTGGATGTTAATCGTATTGGAATAACTTCTTTCTTTTTTCCCTTTACACCAACTTGTAATAAAAATTTTCCGTCTTTACTTTCTTTATCTACTATATCTTTTAATTTCATACCATATATAGTGTCAATTTTGGAAGCAGTATGATTATATTTATTTATATCTTTTTTTATTATTGACGATAAAGTGGGAACTCTTGTCATAAAATTTTGTAATTCAATATCACTATGTAATAATTTAAACATTTCATTGTTTAAGTTTATCATTTCTTTTTTTTGAAATTCACCAGTTCCACACGTAGCACCTGTTCTCTTTTTTTTATCATTCATATTTTTTATTTTAAAATATGTTTTGCCTTTATTTATATCAAAAACACCTATTTTATCATGTGAAGTTTTTTTATTAATATACATCTCGTTTAGTTTTGTTGTTTTATTACTAGGTAAACGGATCCATTTATTTCCAGCTAATTCATAATATTTTATTTTATCGTCAAATAATCCTATTCTATTATTATGGATAAATTTTTCAAAATATTTTTTTGAATACTCTTCATATTTAATTCCATTTGCATATTTATCACCATATACATGATTTAACAATAACAATTTATCATCATGGTTAAAACCTTCTAATATATGATACAATGCGTATCTATATAAATTATCTTTTGGTATTCCATTCAGTTGGTGTAGTATTTTAATCATCCATGCTGCTATTTTACTGTTATCTTGTTTATCTGTGGATTGTAATTTTTTAGGATTTTGGATTTTATCCATTTCAATTTTTAATTTAGTTAATATTTCTGTTATTTTCTTTGTTTTACTTATGGATTTTTCTTTTATATTTTCTGGTAATGGATATACTATTTTTTCATTTTTTTCATCAATCAAATGTTTATTATCGTATATTTGTGTATAATCATTAATTTCAATAGGTTGGAAAAAATAATAATTATCGATGTTTTTAACTTTACCAATTTTACCATACATGTCCGCTAAGTATTCGTTTTCGTTATTTATCAACTGGTCCAACGCATAGTATATTTGTTCACGTGGATATTTTTTTATTTGTTGAATTCTAGTTATAAGTTCGTTATCACTATAAATATATTCCTCTTTAAACAGTAATCGTATTCTTTGAATTATTTTATCTATATTCAAAACCATATAATAATTATTATATGTATCGCTATTTTCTTTTATTTTTTCATTTTCTTTATTACATTTTATTTTACATTTATCAAATTCACAAACAGCTGTATTATCTTTATGACCTAATATATAATCAATAGGAGCATAGCTATTTGAAGACAATATTTGCGTTACTTTAGTATTGTTTAATTCTTTAACTGTTAATTTACCTTGATTAGAATTTAAAAAACAATCTACTGCGTTTTCTTTTAAAATTTTACTTACAGCAGCGATGGATTTTACTTTTTTCTCTGCTAAACGATACATATATAAATCTACGGATTCGTATGTTTTATCTTCCAATTGTGTTCCATGCATATATATTTCAACATTTCTTTCTTTAAAAGGTAATAAACAATGACTTTGATTACGAACCGCTCTTCCAATAATTTGTTCAATCCTATAAATATTGAACCATGGGTCTAGTATATGTACTTGACGAATATTTTGAAAATCTAATCCTTCAGAAGCTGCTTTACTTACTATAATTACTTTAATTTTTTCACCATTAATATTGTCGGGGCTATTGAACGCATTTATTTCTTCCAATCTATTTGGACTTAAATTATTATCACCAGTTATCATTGCGTATTTCAAATTAAGTTTATTGTTTTTCGTATAATCATTTTTTGGTTTATTTTTAAATAAAGAATTTCCACCGTAACGAGAAAATCCCAATTCTTCCAATGCCAATGCCATTGGAATACTAGAACCATAAATATACCGACTATATATTAATATTTTTCCTTTGGATTGTTCTTTTCCTTTATCATTTATAATTTTTTTGATAATAAAATTAATTTTATGACTGTATTTTTTTATTTCATCTGGTGAAAATATAGCACGAAATTTGGTTATGGTATTATGCTTATATTCAAACGTTCCTATTAAAATATCTTTCTTAAACATCATATTTCGTTTTAAACCACCATTCCCATATAATTTTGTGATAATGTTATAATTGTTACCAGTTCCATCTTCAACAAATTCATTATGCGGATATGAAAAGTTTAATGACTGAATAAGACCTTCTAAATATGTATATTGTATACCAGTTTTTTGATCTTCTTTTTTTATGAATCCACGTTTCTTTTCTTTTAAATATTTAATTATAAAATTATAAATTTTATTTTGATGTGGTGTAATAGTTATCATCATTATATCTAAATAATCGATATGATCCATAGGACTGATAATACCCTCATTTGCTTGTTTTATAGGATATTGCCATACGTCACGATCAGATTTCATAAGTTTTATTAATGATCGTGGTTCTCCCATTTCTTTTGGATAAATTCTATAAGGAAAGGTAAACACATTTTCACCACGAACATAAGAAATATAACCTGTACATTTTTGTATTAATAACGCTTCTCCTGTATTTCCATCCATGTTACCAGGTAATAGGTTATCAAATTTATCAAAAATTTCATTTTCCGTTATTGGAAATCTATTATCATTTAAATTCATTAAGTTCAATAACCATACAATTTCTCTTGCATTATCAAACATAGGTGTTGCTGATAATAACAATAATTTAAGATTGTTGGCATAAACAACTAATTTTTGTAAATTTTCTCCGGATTTTTTAAATGTTTTTTGTTCTACGTTTCTAATATTATGTACTTCATCAATTACTAACATTCTATTTGAAAATTCATTTTGGATAGCTTTTTTTCCACCATCCTTCTTGTGTTTATTTTTTTCTAATATTTTATTAATATAATTTGAAAATTCAGTATAACCTATAAATTTGTAATTCTGTTTTATTATTCGATTTATTTGTTTTATCACGTCACTTTTTGGAACACCTTTCATGTTCATGGGATTAATTTCTTTTAAAAATTTATTACCTGTACAGGATTTAATATTCCATAATCCATTAATTTCTTTTAATTTTTTTTCATTGAACAATTGTAATTTAAAATTGGTTTGGACATTTGGTGATGCAACAATCATTATTTCTTTATCTGTATTCATCTGTTTATTATATTCTCTCATTTCTTCACATACTGAAATAGCACTACAAGTTTTTCCTGTTCCTACACCATGGTATAATAATAAACTATTATACGGTGTTTGAAATGATAAAAAATTACGGACAAACATTTGATGTGGTGCCAATTCAAATTCTTTGTCTTTACATAATTTATCTGTAATCTCTTGAAATTCCTTTGGTTTCCCTTTTATATTAGGTATTTCTTCCATTTTAGTTTCGTTAAATTCTCTTTTCTGGAAAATTTTTTGATTAAAATATTGATCATTCAAATGTGGATATAATGAATTATCTGTTTCTGAGAAGCTTTTTTTGTTATCGGCTTCCATTTTTTTTAATTCTTTTAAACAACTTATTAATAGTTTGCCTTCTTCATCAAAATCGATAGTTTCGGCAATGTTAATTATGCTGTTAATATGATTTTTACTGTTTAAAAAATTTTCACATTTTGTTTTAGAGATTTTAATTTTTTTATTAAGTTTTTTACTTTTTGTTTTTTTCATATTGGACATACTTACTATATTATGATATTAATCTATATTTATGTAAAATTTTATCTATTTTAGTTATTATTGTTTTCTTTTCCAAATTATAATGTCTTATATTTTCTAAACATTCATCTAAATCAAGCCATTTTAATTGACTAACTTCACTTTCTTGAATTTTATTAGAATTATCATTTATATCATCATTAAATACAGCTAAATAATATTTATGTTTATATGATTTGTAATTTGAACCAAAAAATATTTCTTCTAATGGACTAATATTTTTGACAATATCAATTTGATTTTTATTATAACCTGTCTCTTCAATAAATTCACGAACAGCACAATGCATATCTTTTTCATTGATGTTTCTTCTACCTTTTGGAAATCCCCATTCTGGACATAGCCAATTTGTAGTAGATTTTTGAATTAGTTTTTCTAAATTAATAAATTTTGAGTTGATATAAATTCCCTCTATAATTTGACTAAATTTATCACGTGAGTTTCTTTCTTCATTTTTGTATTGTGGACTTCCTGGAAATCCACCCCATAAATTCCTCCATAATGTATCAAAACTATTCGTTAGCAATTCGTTTTTTTCCATGATTGTCATTTCATTAATCAAATTTAATATATACTTAGTATTGTATAAAGGGTATTTGCCTCTTAAAAAATCAACATAACCTAATGAATGTTTACGACATATCAACAAATATTTGAAACTATTTATTTTATTTTCCATTTTCTTTACTGCTATAATGCCTATACTTATAATGGGTTTATTGCAATTATGATAATTGTGTCCGTTCTTTCCACAATTAATACAATGTTTATTGTTATAATTAGATTTTAACATATATATATATATGTTTAAATAGAGATGTTTTTATATCATTTCGTATATAATGGGTTTAAATCCAAAAATATGGTTGAAGCATTTGTTTTTTGTTTTAGAAACAATGGCAATTCAATATCCTGCCAATCCAAATAGTGTTGCTAAGAAAAAATATTATGATTTTATACAAAATTTACCTGTTTTTTTTCCAGACGACCCTATTGGTGATAACATGTTAAAATTATTAGATAAATATCCAGTAACACCATATCTTTCTTCAAGAATGTCTTTTATGAAATGGGTTCATTTTGTCAAGACACATGTAAAAAGACAAATGAAAGAGCCAATTGATAATTTTTATGAACATTTAGAAAAATATTACGAACATTATAAACCACAGGAAATTATAAAACAAGAAAATATAAAAAAAAAATCTAGATATATTCAATTTGGTTTATTTGTTTCTATTTTAATAGCAATTTTTTATATATATAAAAAATGAAATCATGTTATAAACCTAAAAAACAATTTTTTGAGATGAATATTGAAGAATTACAAGAATATGTGAACCATTGTAAAAAAATCGATAAAAAAACAAGAAGAATAAATCGCATTAAGAAAAGTAGGTCAAAAAGACTAAGAAAAACCAAAAAAAGAAAAAAAAAATTTACTAGAAGGAAAAAAAAAACTTAACCAATTATATATGAAATTATTTTTATTTATATTTGGTATTACAGCATTTTTGATGGTAAATACTTATTATGATGGTAAATATACCAGCATGTTGAGTATTAATAAAAAATATACACAAATGGCTATGTATGGTTTTGTTGGATTATCGTTATATATTTTTATGAAAAGACATCCTGGAGAATCTCAACATATGTTTATGCACGCTAGTGATTTAGTTAAATATATGCCAATAGAAAAAAATACCAGCGATTTATTAGGACCTTTATTTGATTTAACAAATTTACAAGCAAAATTAAGTTCACATTTACCAAGTCAAAGACACCAAGTTAATACGCCACAAATGAAACGAATGTTAAATTCTGGAAAAAATACATATTCTCGTTCTGTTAGCGAAACAAAAAAAAAATATGTCGCATCTGAACAAAAATGGAAATGTGGATATTGTAGCAGCATGTTAGACGCAACATTTGAAGTTGATCATAAGATTGATTTGCAATATGGTGGCACGAATCATGTTAGCAATTTAGTTGCTAGTTGTGTAGCTTGTCATAAAAAGAAAACAATGATGAATAAAATAAATGAATAAAATAATATAATTTTAATATAATAGAGATAATGGATTATATAAAAATTATAACAGCTTTATATGGACTAATTACAGTCATTATCGTAATGTATTTATTAATAAAATTATATAGTGTTAGGATTCATTTTTTTGATTATATTTCTGGGTTCTTCAAATTTTTAAGCAATATATTTTTTACTACAAAAAAAGCAACAACCGAAGGACCTTTTAAAATGATATTTTTAACGTTATGTGCGGTAATACTTTTTGGGATTACTTTTTTAATACGATATAATTTATTTGAAAATTTATACCTATTTTATGGTTTAGTTTTTAGTCTTTTATTTTTATTTATATCATCTTATTTATTGTTTGATACTGAAATAGATGGATATAATAAAGGTGTAGGTATATCATCAGGTGAATATCCTAAACGAAAAAAAGAAGGTAGTGAATGGGAATCTATAAATTTGTTTGCAAAATTTAAATGGCTTTTTAGTGCTATATTTTCTTTAATTGTTGATAATGGAATAAGGTTGGCCATATTTATTGGAGTTTTTATTGCTTTAATGTATTTATTTTTTACGTCAAATTTATTGATAAAAAGTTTTAGTAATTCAGTAAACATACTAATAGGTTTAGGAATGTTAATGTTATTTTACATAGCTACAAAAAATAGTGTTATTGTTCGTATTTTATTAGATAAAGATGGTATTGGTGCCTTCTTTTATCATTTAATTTTCGCGATACCATGTTTGATTATGGATTTAGGTGATTATATCAAAGAAGATTTTAAAAGAACACCAATTCATTTGTTTTTTATACTTTTAGGATTATCAATAATTTCAATTGGTTATTTAGTTATACCAATTATCGTTAAGCTATATTATACAAAAAATAATAGTAATAATAATGATAAAAATAATTTACAAGCACAGCGAAATGAGTTGAATAGACAAAAAGATGAATATTTAGTAATTATTAATCGTTTAAAATCAGAAGTAAATGTCAATTGGGACTTTGTGATAAATAATAATTTACATACTAAAAATGACAGCACAAAAGAGAAATTAAAAGAATATTTGTTAAATCTAAATTTTTCAGATGATGAAGAAAAAAATAGAAACAATCCAAAAGCTAAAATTGGTATAAAAATAATAACATTAACCGCAGCAATTGAAATTGTACAAACAAATGTACCAACCATTTTAGCAAATGAATTTAATATAGATAATTTAAATCAAAAAATAAAAGATATCGACGCATCATTAAAAATGCTTAAAAAAAATAATAATGATAAGGCAGTTATACTGCAAAAAATGCCTGTATATTTAAAAAGTAAGAGGGTATTAGCAAGTGCTAATAAATTAAACAAAATAAATAATTTACAACATCCATATAATTATGCGTTATCATTTTGGGTATTTATCCATCCTCAACCACCTAGTTATAATTTAGCAGTTAATAAATTCACAACAATTTTAGACCATTCGAATGTTCCTCGTATATTATACAGAATGAAAGATAATACACTTAAGATAATAACATTGAACATGGATAATTGTGACAAACAATACGGTGTTTGTTCAAATAAAGAACCTGAAGAAGTAAAAGAAATATATAAGACAAATAAGTTGCTATTACAGAAATGGAATCATATTGTATTAAATTATAGTTCAGGAACTTTAGATGTTTTTATTAACAAAAAATTAGTAGCTTCGAAAATAAATGTTGCGCCATCATATCTCGATACAATACCCAATATTACAGTTGGTGAAGACAATGGTATAAGCGGTGGTATATGTAATGTTATTTACTATCAAGATGAATTATCATTGTCAAAAATAGAGTTGATTTATGATGCTTTAAAAGATAAAAGTCCCCCAGTTATTTAGATAATTTCTGTATGTATATTATATTATGGATTTTAAAAAGATCTTAATGGGTGTAGCAATTGTAATTGTTGTATATTTAATATTTACTTATTTTTTAACTGATAGCACTAAATCAGATATATTAGTAATGCATGACGCATCGGTAAGAAAAGTTATAGATAGTGAAGACTTAACAGGTAGTAATTCTGCCAATTATTCTTATTCTTTTTGGTTATATATTAACACGTGGAATTATGGTTATGGGAATGAGAAGGTTATTTTTAGACGAAGAAAAGGAACTGAAGACAAAAATTTAATTGAAGGTATTTTAGACACAACAAACAATAATTTGAAAATTAAAATGGCTTACAGTGATGGTGGTAACAAACCAAACCAAAAAATACATGAATGTATCTTAACTAATATTCCTTTACAAAAATGGACAAATGTTATTGTTACATTGAATAATAAAGCCATTGATATTTATTTAGATGGTAAATTAGTTAAAACATGTATGTTGCCAGGAGTTCAAACACCAAAACCATCGCAAAATTTAATTATTGCTGATAAAAGTGATCCAACAGCTACGAGCGGTGCTGGACAAGGAACAGGTTTTAGCGGTTTTATAGCCAAGTTTAGATTTTATTCTAGAACAGTTAATCCTAGAGAAGCTTATGAAATCTATAAAGAAGGCCATGGATCTGGATGGTTGGCTAATTTATTAAGTCAATATCAATTAAAATTGGCTTTCTTGAAAAATAGTAAAGAAATTAATTCCGTATCTATCTAATTATTTAGCATTCTAATTATATTTATTATATATATATAGAATGAATATGAATCCCGGTGTATCTGGCGCAAGTATGATGAATAGAGCAACCCAACCTTTTGGTAGTAAATCATTTGTTGATGGAAGTAAAGAATTTGTTTCTTCCAATAGCATGGTTGCAAAAGTTGCTTTCTTATTATTGATTGTATTATTATTTGTTTACCTATTGAGAATTGGTAGTGTTCTTATATCTTGGTTTTTACAACCATCTGGAAGTCCTTATTTAGTATCAGGTATGAAAAACGCAAAAGCGTTTAGACGTGTGACACAAAACCCGGCAAAAAAAGGTTCTATTACTGTATTACGTAGTAAAAATGAACATGATGGTTTAGAATTTACTTACTCTACATGGATGTATATTGATGATTTAGACTATAATAAAGGAAAATTAAAACATGTTTTTTACAAAGGTAGTGAAAATTTAACAGAAAGAAAACCCACACCTAATTGTGCTCCGGGTTTATTTTTAAAAGATACTAACGGAACAAAACCTGAGTTATTATTGTTAATGAATTCATTTAAAACAATTCATGAAGAAATATCAATAAAAGAAGTACCATTAAATAAATGGTTTAATGTTATTATTCGTATGGAAAATTTAGCATTGGATGTTTATGTGAATGGAACGGTTGCTGCTAGAAAAGTGTTCGATCAAGTCCCAAAACAAAATTACGGAGATGTATTTGTAAATGCTCAGGGTGGTTATAGTGGTATGCAATCTTCATTAAGATATTTCAATAAAGCTTTAACAAGTATGGAAATTATAGATATTGTAAAAGATGGACCAAGTTTGAAAATGGACGGTGATTTGCGTAATTTCCCACCATACTTTTCTATGCGATGGTATACTTCAAACGCTGAAAACGCAATATAATTAAAATAATTTAAATTAAAACATTATTTAAATTATTGTCTTAAACTAGGATTAATACATATTTCTTTTGTAGGAAATATATTACCAGACATACATGTATCGCTCTCCTTTACTTTAATACATGATCTAAAACTTCTATCAGAACCAACATAACACCATCCTCCTTTGGAATTTTTATGTTGTATAGAACTACCTATCCCATCGTCTGGAGATGGACGTTGAGGTCTTCTTGAACCTGGAGATGAATGCATACTATTAGATAATTTTGATTCGGAATAATCAATTGTGTCATTCACAATATTTGCTCCACGATTAATTGTACCAGAAGTAAGATCAACTCCTAATTTAGCACCAGATGCCGCTGTATTTGTTATATTTTTAGTAATATTTCCTGTATTTTTTATCCCAGTTCTTACTCCTTGGTTTAATATATCGGTTCCTATTTTAGAATTGTTTAATATACTCTTTGTTCCAGATGTTATTAAATCTGTTGTTTTTTTCAATATATTTCCAAATATATCAGTTCCTTTTGCTAAATAATTAAAAATATTAAACCCTAAAATAGCTAAAATAACAAATGCCGCGATAATTTTGAAAACACTTAAACTGGTAAAGGATGACACCGGTTCAGGTTTTCTAAATATAGAGGATGGGTTTGAAGGCATGGATACCATTGGAACAGAGCTTTTTAGTGAATTTATAGTCGATGACCCCATAGATCCTACTTTATTTATACTATTTTCTAATCCAGAAGAAACAGTATTTATTGAATTTTGTGTATTATTTATCACAGACTGCATATACAAAATATAAATATTTAAATTATTAAATATTGAAATATTATATATGGTAAAAAATAAAACTCGTAAAAAAAGAAAAAGAAAAACTATAAAAAGTAAAATAAGAACCCTAAAAAGTTATAGCCCAACTATAAATAAACAATTAAATAGTTTAAAGGATAATATAAAATTACAACAATTAACTACAAATTGTCCAAAAAAAAAAACAAATTTATATTCATAATAAAAAAAAATGTTTTGATTGGAATGATAAAGTTGTTAAACAATTTTATATTAATAATTTACTGGCTAAAAAAATTAATGAAAAACGAATTTTAGCACCTAAACAATATCAATCCAATTGCTGGTTTAATACTTTTTTTATGGTTTTTTTTATTAGTGATAAAGGACGCAAATTTACAAGACATTTTCGTGAAACTATGATTACAGGAAAACGTATGGATAGGAGCAATTTAGACAATAATGTTTTATGGCCTTTTTTTGAATTAAACACTATGATTCATAGCACCTTAGAAGGTCATTATGGAGGTATTATGAATACAAATAAATCAATAATGAATTTATATAAAATATTAATTCAACATTTTAATAATTTACCATTTCATTTAAAGAAAAAATATTATTTACAACATTTAATGCCAAAATCAGTAAATGATGCTGGAAATCCATTATCAATATATGAATATTTAATGATATATTTGGGTAAAAATCCCATACAATTAACACATGTAAATGTAAACGTGATAAATAATAAGAAAAAAGTGTTTAAGATTTTAAAAAATGAACCACATATTCCACATATTATTACAGTTGAGCGGTTTGAAGATGATAAAATACATTTGAAAAATGAATATAACTTTGGAAAATATAAATACAAATTAGATAGTATAGTGTTAAGAGATATATCCCAAGAGCATTTTTCTGCATATTTAACTGTAAATAAAAAGGAATTTAGATTTGATGGTGAAAGTTTCAAACGGTTGAAGAAATTTAAATGGAAGAAAATTATAAATAACGCAAATAAGACATGGCAAAATACAGATGAATGGGATACCCCATTTAATTTTACAAAAGGTTATGGTGTATATTTTTATTATCGTACATAATTCCATCCTATAACAGTTGATATCAGACCTATAACACCACCAATAATAACTTGTTGAATTGTATGACAGTTGAAATGTATTCTACTATACATTATGGAAATAGCTAACAGTATAAATGATATTAACTTAAAAGACGTTAAAGTATTATTTTTCATTGCTTTTAATATCATATATGTTGAAAATACAACAGCTTGTTGTGAATGATTTGATGGCATACCATAGGTATTTGTTTTGTATCCAGGCGGGTCTTTAAACAAACCACAATTTTTGGCATTTTTTGGTCTTGAACCAGAACCTATAAATGGATATTTTTTGTCTCCAATCAATGGTCTAATAATTTTATATTTCAAAATGTAATTAATAATTCTAGTAACTATCAAAAATATCATTAAATATATATCCTGGGTAAATATTGCATAAAATATAATTAAAATAGGATACATTCTTAAAATAGAATTTATAATTTCCATATATATATATTTGTCTATATTAAATTATCTATTTTTCAATAGTATTTAAATACATTTATCGTGATGTATTTAAATGTGTAATTACAAAAAAAAAAGATGGTTTCTACCTTTTGTATTAATTATATTTTTAATTTTAATTGAAGAAGTGAGAGATTTTATATATTTACCAATTATTGTTTTTATAAGTTTTAGCGTATTATTTTGGAATTATCCATGGTTAGTTTATAGAACGGTTTCAAAACCATTTTATTATGAAGATTTATTTATTGATCAAAGTAAATTACCTAATTATGAAATATCAGATAAAATTAAAAAGAAATTTGAATATGTGTTAATTTATATTCTAATAATTACTAATTCATTGTTAGTAAGTGCTTTGTCAGATTATTGGTTATATAGATTAAATCACTTGACTAATTATTTTCAGATAGCTGGTGTAACAGGAGGCATTATTAAAATATTTCAAATAATTAACAATCTAATTTGTAGATTATTGCTTAAAATAATGAAGCGATGCGTTAATGATGAGAAAGAAAAGGAAGAGAAATTGGAGGAATTGAGAAGAGAAAAGGAAATTGAATTGAAGAATATTTTTTGGACAAATACATTGGATATAAAAAAACGACCGCGGGCAAATACAGAATAATATTTATATAATATATATGGCAAGTTTAGTTACCGCAAATCAGACAAAACTTTCTACTAATCAAGTATTAAAACATATTAATAATAAATTCAAAAAATTAAAAGAACTTAAAAAAAAACATGCAAACAGCGCAAAAATAAAAAAAAAAATAATCGAAGAACAAAAAAAATTAAGAGAAGAAGAAAGAGAAATAAAACGACAAGATAGATTATATAAAGCAGCAAAAGCAAAAGAAGCACGAGAATTACAAAAATTAGAACGAGAGATGTTAAAAAAGTTTAAACGAGAACAAAGAAACATGACAAGAAAAATGGAACGAGAACAACGAAAAACACGAAAAGTAATAGACACTGCTGATAAGAAAAATGAAGCAATAACAAAAATGTTAACTAAGCCTGGAGAAAGATTTGATGATGAAGAATTATTAAAAGAATTAGAAGCAATGATGAAAGATGGTCAACGATCAAAACGAAGAAAGAGAAAAACACGAAGAAAAAGAAAAACGCGAAGAAAAAGAAAAACACGAAGAAAGAAGAAAAGAAAAGGTAGAAAAACTAGAAGAAAAAAACAAAGAGGTGGTGGGTGTCCAAAGAATGATCCAGATTGTCGTTATAGACGTATCTAATAGAATTAGTTAATATACCATATAAAATATATAATTACTTTATATGATATTCATTCCAAATGAACTGTTTTTTATAGTATATCAATTTGTTGGTCCAAAAGCATTGTATTTAAATAAAGAGTATTATAGTTTTTTACAGGACAAAAAAAAACCTTTTTTAGAAAAACCAATACGTTTACATTATACAATTGTCCAATGGTATTATAATAATAATAATGGAAATAGACATATTATAAATACATCTAGAAGAAAACGAAGACCAACAATGAAAATGATACCACGATTACATATAGATGTTTCAGGTAATTATGGTATACATGTAGGAGAAAATAATGAGATTACAATAGAAGAAAAATTATCAAATATTATTATACCACCACAATATCGATATAATAGAGCCAGTGTCTATATAAATACAACAACAGTTTTATCAGAAATACATAGTTTATATTCGGAAAATATAAATTATCTAAACGATTATTCTAAAATTTGGAATATTTTTACATAGAATTAGCAGTTGTTGCTGATGTTGTAGCAGCAGCATCATTTCTAGTAAAAACTTTAAAGCATTCATAGATTTTTGCGGATTCATCAATCGCAAAAACGCCTCTTCGTTGTGCTAGGTTCAAAAATTGAACCATTACATTCAATGCTGTATTTTCATTTGTTACAGGAACATCAACCAATTTAACTTGTTGTTCTTGTGGTGCTGTTGGGGTTTGGGTTGCTTGTGCTGTGGTATTATCCACAGGCATTTCGGTCATTTTGACATTTTCTACTTCTGACATTATATTTTTAATACAATAATTCTTTTTAAATTATAATTTAATTAATTATTATTTCTTGGAACCATACCCATTAAACTATCCAATTTGTTTAACTTTGATATAGTTTTCTCCAGGGCTCCTCCGTTAAATGAATTATTAAATAGATATTTTGTTCCAGAACCAATTTCATGTTTTTTAATTTGCTTATATACTTGATTTATGTTTTTCTTTATTTTTTCTATTAATGGTTCGTTGTTAATGATTTTAATATTTAAGTTATAATAATCCGTTATTAATGATACTGCGAAATATATTAAAAATCTTCTTTTTCTTTTAGATGCTGGTGTAAATCTTGAACAAAAAATAGTCAACAATGATTTATTTATTTTTAATACACTATTATGTTTCCTAGTAGAAGCATGTAAAATACAATCCCATATCATCCAAACTATATCTTTTTGATTATTTGTACTTACTGGTATTGTAGATCGTCTTTCACAAATAATATTTATTTTTTTTTCTTTTTGACATTTTTTTTCATATTCTAAAATCCATTCTATCCAATAAATAGAATCCATAAAACTTTCTGATTTTCTAGACATATGGTAACATAATTCATTTAACGCTACAAATAATTCTTTTGGATCTTCTTTCATAAAAATACTGTTACAATAATTTAATGTATCTGCTTTTAATCGTGTTTGCATTTCAATGATCTTAAAATCTTTTTCGGTTACTTTTGATTGAACTAACCCTTGTTTTTTATTAGATAAAGCCAATACACAAATTATTTCACAAAATAATTCACGGGTTTCCATATTATTTCTCATTTTAAGTTCATTATTTATATAACCATTTTGAACTAACTCTTTAAATTTGTTATATCTTAGTTCTATATAAATTGGTAATTTTGGATTTCCTAAATGTATATATTTACTAGTTACCAATAATATTGTTTCCCATAAATCCATAAAATGACCGCTACACACTAATTCAGCACACCAATAACATGCTTCTTCAATTTTATTGTCTCTTATACTTTTTATTAATTCTTTTTTAACATCTGATTTTTTGTATTTAGAAAATGTAATATTTTTGAAATCTTTTTGTGTTCTCTTATCATCAATTTTAAATTTATTCATTTAATATAAAAAATATAAATAAAAAATAAAAATAATACATATATGAAATTGTTTAAAAAATTTATGAGAACTTATAAAAAATCCACATTTTGGTTTAAATTTATTACATTTTTGATAGGTTTGTTAATATTAACAATATTAATTAATAAATTTACTCCTATTAATGAAGGGTTTTCACAAAAACAAAAATTCCTTTTAAAAACCAATGATGATTTATATGATGATTTTACGGCAGAAATATATGATGATTTATTATTTGATTCGAGAAAAATAGATTTCCAAATAAAAGAAATTAAAAGAAATACAAAATTAAATAAAAAATCATTTGTTTTAGACATAGGATCTGGAACCGGTCATCATGTAAGAGTATTAAATAATGATAATATTAAAACAATTGGTTTAGACAAATCAAAAGCGATGGTTGAATTTTCAAAATCTAAATATCCAAAAATGAAATTTATTCATGGAAGTGCTTTAACATCATCATTGTTTGACATGGGAACATTTAGTCATATAACATCATTTACTTTTACACCATATTATATAAAAGATAAATTAACATTTTTTAGGAATTGTTATGATTGGTTAAAACCTGGAGGATATTTAATAATACATTTAGTAGATAGAGAACGATTTGATCCTATTATAAATGCGGCGGATCCTCTTCATATGGTATCACCTCAAAAACATGCCAAAAAGCGTATAACTAGTAGTGTAGTAAAATTTAAAGATTTTCAATATAAAGCAAACTTCAAATTAGAAAGTGATAAAAACATTGCGACATTTGAAGAAAAATTTATAGATGATGGAACTGGAAATGTTAGGAAACATATTCACACATTATATATGCCAAAACAAAATCATATTTTAGCTTTAGCAAAAAATATAGGTTTCAAACTTAAAGGTTCTATCGATATGGTAATGACACAATATGAATATCAATACTTATATATTTTGGAAAAACCCAGATAATTTTATAAAATAATGTATTAATGACTAAATATATTATTTTGTTATTGCTATCTATCTATTCTTTATATTATATTGCTTTTCGGCTAACGATCCCGTTTTGGTCAAGACAACCAGTATTTCATTTGCATAATTTATTATATTGGATTAATCCACCGGGAATTATAGAAAAAGATTTGAAAATAGATTATAAATATTATGATTCTACTATTGAATTTTTAGAAATTGATAAATTATCAGATAAAACTATAAATGATTTCCATACATTTATTAATGATGAATATTTACCTGGGCAATTTGAAACATATAAACCAACAAAAAAAGCAATAACATCAACATTATTAAATCATAATGATAAATCCTATATTTCACTTAAATATAGTTTTGATATTGAAAATAATAAATTTGTGAATAAAAAAATTATAGCTTCAATGACAACAATTCCAATAATGTGTCATATTAATAATAGAAAATTTAAAGTATTATTTACAGACTTTATGTGTGTTGGTAAAAATTTTAGAAAAAAAAATATCGCTGCTAATATAATTTATACACACAATTACAATAGTAGGCTTAAAAATCACGGTAATATTGGAATGTTTAAAGGTGAAGGAAAAGTAACGCTTATAACACCAATCACAATTTACAATACATATTTATATGATTTATCACTATGGCCAAAAAAACATAAATTTATCGCAAATAATATTAAATTAATTTTAATAGATGATACAAACTTTACTATATTGTTTCATTATTTAAAGCATATTAAATCACAATTTGCGTGTTATTTTCAAATAAATATAGAAAATATAAGAGGATTGATAAAAGATAAAGTTATTTATATAACTATTTGTTTATCTGATGATAAACCGTATGGTTGTATGATGTTTAGAAATTCATTTACTAGTTATGATAATAAAAACAGTATAGAATGTTATGGTTCATATTTTGATACAGTAAGTGATAAGGCAATACAATATTTGTTTTATAATTCATTATTAATGATAAAAAACAAATTGAATTTTAATTTTATTTGGATAGAAAATATATCACATAATAATAAAATTTTGAATGTCATTTTCAAACATCATACTCCTAAAGCTACAACAACAATTAGCTATTATTTTTATAATTATGCCAACAGACCTTTTTTATCAAAATCGGTACTATTACTAAATTAGCGAGTATATCTTCCAGCTCTTGCAAATGAATCAACAACAAAAATTACAAAAACGCCTAAAAACAAATATAAAATTAATTCTTCAGTAGTATTTCCATTTTTTATATCTTTTTGTTCTTCAAGCATATGGATCATATAATTTAATTTTTCTAAAAGAACATCTTTACTGCCATGTAAATTTGGTGAATTATTAGCTTGTGTAAAATATGGTATAAATTGTTTATAATATTCATTTGTGACAGCATTATTTGTTAAATTATCAAATGCTTCTGGTTGAACATTATTATCTTCATCTTCATTTTGATTTTCATCTTCTTCTTGTTTTTGATTTTGTTGTGTTAATTCTGGTTTTGGTGGAGGATTGAAATCTGCTAAATTTGATTCATCTGGATTGTCTAATCCTTCCATAGAATTTAGGAATGTTTCTACTTTTTCATTTTTTATTTTATTATTGTATCGTCTTTTACGTGTGAAATTATTTTTACTTCCTATTTTTTTATTTTTTTTTTCATTCCAATCTATTTCTGAAAAATGTAATGCCATACTTATAAAAAATGTAGATTATAATTTATTATGTATAACTGAAAAATATATATTTCCTAATCTATATATAAATGAATTATATTGGTGAATTTGCATTATTAGCAATACTAATTGTTGTTTTTTATCAACGAAATAATTTTTTGACATCACAATTAAGACATAATCGTACAACATTTTTATTAATTGTTATAGGATTGATGTTGTTTTTGGGCAGTTATCATAAATATAATATGTGTTATATTTTAGCTTTCATTGTTGTAGTATTATATTCAAATACAATTGAAGGTATGAATAAATCTATAACAGAAATGGCAAAACAAGCAGAAACAAACCAAGAAGAATATCCGGAAATGGGACAAGAATTTAAAAATGAAGCAGCGCCTGGTCAAGTATTAAATCAAACTGATGAAGATTTCAAAAAAGAACGAAAATTGAAAAAAGATTTAGCAGAAGAATTTTCAAATTTAAATCCGATGAAATTATCGAATATGAATATGGTTGATAATGATAGAACCATGAAATTAAATGCTTTAAAAAATAGTGAAGTTGCGAAGTCTAATCCAAACGAAGTAACTAATGGAGTTGTAAATGATGTTAAAGATGTTTTGGATCGTGTAAAACGATTGGAACTTTTACAAGAAGAAGCTGAAGCAGAAGAATTTGAAGATGGTGAAGAAGAAGAAGAATTTTAAAATAATATAATCTTAAATTTATATATGAAGATTTTATTATTCATATCAATTGTATTTATTATTATAGCAATTAATTTAATTATAAGTTGTCCGACAAAAGAAGGATTTATGAAAAATAAAAAAAAAGAAGCAGATGAAGATAAAGATGTTTCGGATAATGTTCAACCAGAGAAACCTTCTTTTATTTTTGAAAAAAAAGATTATAATGACGATGGTAACCCTTCGCAAAAATTTTTAAAAACATTTCAAAGACAAAAAATAGAATTTGATGGTGAATTTTCATTAAAAAGTCTTACTCCTGAAATTCCAGATAACGAACAAGAAGCTAAAAAGATGCAGAAAGAAAGAGATGCCAAAAGAGAAGAACAAAAAAAAGCAAAAAAAGAAACACAGAGAGAAAGTGAAAGACAAATAAAAAGAAGAGAACGAGACGCCAAAAGATTTTGTATAAGTAGTATACCAAAAACATTATGGCAATGGATTACAGAACCATTTAGAGAAATTTATCGTTGGGTGGTCTACAAATTTCGATGGATCGGTAAATGTGTTGATGCAAAAATATTTATTGTTAAAAAAATATGGGACATACTAAAATTAATTTTTTATGGTTTCCGGGATGTAATGTATGATATTATTATGTTTCCATGTAGAAAACTTGGAATTGATAAAGCATATAGACCTTTATGGAGATCAAAAGTTAATGTTTATAATAGTATTACCAATCCTATTAAGGAATTACTAACATGGAAAAAATTAAAAATATTACGAGCTTTAAAATTCATTTGTTAATTATATTTTCTATAATTATATTAAGTATGATTACAAAAGTAGGAGAATTATTTAAAGGTGTAAATAACAGTCCTTTTTTTGCTGGAATAGTTATGATTATGTTAAATATTGGGTCGAAATATGTAACAATTGAATTAAGTAAATCGCAAGAACAATATTTAAGGAATTCTATTGGAAGACAAATACTTATTTTTGCTATTTCATGGATGGGGACAAGAGATATTATTACTGCGTTAATTATTACCGGTGTTTTTCATATATTAACTATGCATTTATTTCATGAACAAAGTCCTTATTGTATTATACCAATTAAAATGAGAACATATGAAGACATATTAGATTTAGATGGGGATGGTGTTGTTTCAGAAGAAGAATTAAAAAAAGCAAAAGAATTATTAAGTAAGGCTACAACACAAGAAAAATCAAGAAAACAAATACAAGCAGTAGGTTATTTTAAAGAAAAATTATAAAAAATCATTAATAAGATTTAGTTATGGGTATGAATTTATCAAAAAATATGTAATTACATATAAATGTGTTTTAAAAAATCATACAAAATACATCCTATAAATTTTAAAAAAGCTGAAAAAGATTTCAAAACAAATGAATGTATAATATGTTTAGAAAAAATCACATATGGTAGAGCAGTGTTAAGTTGTGGTCATCATTTTCATTCAACGTGTGTTTTGAAATGGTTTGAAAAAAATTTAACGTGTCCAATGTGTAATCAAAAATTTGTATGGGAATGGGTTCATAAAAAAAAGTAAATATCATTATTTTAATTTCTATATTAATTATAATAATGAGTAAAATGACATATTGTGAAAAACATAAAGCTGGAATGGAAAAATCAAAAGAAAGAATGAGACAATTAATAAAAGAAGCACAAGAAAATGGAACAGATATTTTTATAAGTGCTTATAATACTTTCAAACCATATCCTTTAAAAGACCATTCGAAAATAGATATGAAAAAAATAAACAATAGAAAACTGAAAGAAATATTAAAACATATGATACAAATAGCCAGGGTTCAATTATCTAGACCAACACAGGATATGATACGATTAAAGAAATTAGATCATGAAGTTAAAATAGCAAATGAAATTATAAAGCATATACAAGAAGATATAATTAACGCGCAAAATAAAGGACAACAACATGATGCTTATGATCAAGAAATGAAATCTCAACAAAATAGTATAAATGATTTTCAGAAACAAATAGATAAATTAAAAGACCATATTAAAAAAAAAAAAGAGAAAGGAAATATTCCTGTATCATTAGGAAAATCAACTGATAATAAACAAGCTTTTTCACATTTTGATACTGCGGTTGATATGTTATTTTCAAATATTACTGGAAAAAAAGGAAAAATGGATGATATATTAAAAAATGTTGAACGTTTAAAAATTCAAGATTTGAATAGACGATTAAATAATACAATAAAAGAAGATTACTCAGATGAATTGGCTCATTTAGAAATTTGGGGGAAAAATGATAAATATGGTAAAAAATACGATAAAGACTTTTTTCCTGAAAAACAAATTGACGGTGATTTTTTTCCGCTTAAAATGGGCAAACATGAAGATTATGGTTATATACCAACTCCTGAAGATTTAAAAAGAGATGCTGTAAATTTGTTTAAAACTCATATTCATACTGGATCAGGAAAACGTAGGAAAAAAAGTAAAAAAAAAAAATATAAAAAAAGAAAAACAAAAAAAAAACGAAACAGAAAAAAAAGAACTAAAAAAAAGTATTAATCATTTTTGGACTTATTTTCTATAACATCTTCCAATTCTTTCAATCTTGTGTTTAATTTCTTCATTTCTTCCAATATTGCCGCTTTTTCTTCATGTTCGAGTTCTTTTTCATGAGCATCTATTTGATAATACCAATTATAAGCACCAGTTATACTATTGTATCCAATTTTTACAACATTATAACCTAAATCTACAGCCTCATATAATACAAAACCTAAAACCATTTTATATTATATAAACAAATTATTTACAATGATAAATTAACAACATTTTTTGCCGAAGCACTACGTTTACTTCTTTTTGGCAATGATAAATCACTTTTTAATTCTTTCACGTCGTCTAAACTTATAGTTGATTTATTGTCTTTTATATTCATATTTACTCGTTTTGTTTTTAATCCAGATAAGATTTCTCCAATATCACTTGGTCCCTTCATTTCTTGACGTTTTGATTTTTGTTTTTTTGATTTACCGATAGTTGCAAACGTGCTATCCATATTTGTAGCATCATTGAATGTTGGTCTACCACGACTAAATCCTACATCTGGACGACTTGATGGAGGGCCTATTGGTGGTGTTGGAGGTCGTTTTCTCATTTGTGGTGGTGGTCCGGGTGGTGCTCCTCTAGGCGGTTGAACACGTGGTTCGTCATATCTATTATTCATAGCACCATTTACAAAATTACCAAAACCAGGATTATTCTTACTCATACTATTAACAGCAGCGTTTGTAAATTGTTGCATCAAATCTGGATTTTGTTTCATAATATCATCCATACCAGGCATTGCGGATTTAAACATTGTATTAGTCATATGTAACATAACAGCACTACCTCCCAACATAAATAATAATTTAATTTCTGGCGCCATTTTAGCTTTTGATGAATATTTTTCATGTAATTCTCCAAATACATCATCATATTCTTCTAAATTTTCATTTACTGCTTCTGCCCAACCATCTAATTTCAAGTCAAATGGATCAAATTTAGAATTCAAAAATTCTAAACCAGAAACAGCAGCCATCAACATTTTACCCTGAAATTTACAACTGTTCTTTTTTTCAACATCATTTTTAATCATTTCATATTCACCAGTCATTTCATCCAGAGAAGATTCCATGCCATATTTTTTTGTTAAACGAAAACCTTTTTTTTCCAATGCTTCTAATTTTCTTAGTGTCTTTAATTTTTCTCTTAATTCATCTTCTTTTTTCATAGTTTTTTGTTGAATATTCATATTTGGATTTACAGGTATTTCTGTAAATTTTTTGAAACCATCTTTATCTTTATTATCATCTTTACTCATTTCTACACCTAAAATAGGTTTATTAATATTATTTAACTCTTCTTTTTTTACTTTATTTTCATATATCATTTTATTAAATGATGAAACGGGTTTTGCTTCATTTATATTAAGATTAATGTTATTAGAATTATTATTTGTTTTTGGATCATTATTTAAATCCAAGTTATTAATTTCATTTAATTTAATATCAGAAGTAGGTGACCCAGGTTTTGAAACCTTTTTATTATTCATAAATAAATCAATTCCCGAACCAAAATTTACACTTTTACTACTTCCTCCAGGTGTCTTTGGTGAATCAATTACTTTTAATTGGGGTGAAATAGAGACATCATCAATATTAATTTTAATAGTTTCCATTACTTATGTTTTATTAAGAACTTTTAATTTTAAGTAAGACGCATTAAATATATATTATTATTTCGCTAAAATATTATTAAAATACCATAATCCTTGTAAATATGAATCTGCTAAATCATCTTTTTTTTTATGTTTATTAAAATAATCTAACCACTTGTTTATTCTCACGTTATCTATCAACTTTTCTCTTGTAATTTCAATGCCCTTTTTTTTTCTTTCCTTATATGTTGTTTTTTTTGTTTCTAAATGATCTTTTAATTTATTTGATGGCGATATTTCTTCGATTTTATTAACATTATTATGTATGAAATATTGCATTATCATTCCCTGTAAAGTTTTCATTCTTAAAGCTAATGGTCCAATTTGATTTTCAACTAAAACATAATCAAAATTAATAGTTTTAAATTGTTCATCGAACATTTCTTTCATACATCTACCATATGAAACCAAATTCATTGACCTTGTATTTATAGTTTTTACAAAATGTAAATAATTTTCATCTAAATATTTATTAATTAACTGGATACAATTATCCTTCTTTTCTTTTTTTTTGTATTTTATATTCATTTCATCACATAAAAGTTTAACATCAAATACTTTTAATTTTTTTATAGCTTTTCTTTGTAAATTTTTGGTAGGTATTTTATAATTTGTTTTCTTAGCATGAATTTTACAATAATATTTATCATCGCGATAATATTTACTTGCGTTTTTACACGGTTTATTATTTTTCATTTTACCACAACAATGTATGTTATCATCTTTACATAAATTAATAACTCCCCATTGTGAAATAAAATATTCTTTATTATGAATAACAAAATGGCAATATGCTAAATGCTTCATACCCACGTCAATTGATAATAAGTTCATATACTTATTTTATATTAATAATCTTATATATTTTTAAAAAATATATAAATTAAGCACGTAATTTTAATAATTCTTCTTGTGTAAGAATAGGTGATACCAATTGACTTTGTAGATCTTTTCTTGTTAAATATACATTTTTAAGATCAGAACTTTCATATCCATAAGGAGCGGTTGAATCAGAACAAGATTGATAAATATATTTATTATTTGTAGGTTTTTTATTATAATGTAAATTTTTAGCAAAACAACATTGATCGCTACTATTAACAGCGTTTGTTTTCATGATATTTTCAGCATTTTGTGTTAAATATTGTCTATATTGGTAATTATCATTAATTCCTGCTGATTGTTTAATCATTGTATTTCTTATACAAGCAGGATCTCTGGATGTAAATAGTCTACCATCACTCATTAATGCTGGATAATCAAAATGGATATTATTAGAACCTGAATAACACGTACCCCAACTCATTTATATAATTATCATATAAAAATTTATTCTGCTTTTTCTATTAATTCAATTAATTTTGGTTTTGTTAAACTTTTATATCTTTTTAAATTTTTCTTTTCTGCTAGGTATTTCAATTCTTGAACCGTTAATTTATCTAAAGGTTTTTTTTCTTCTGCCTCATTATCTTCGATATCACTACTAATATCATCTAAACTATCATTTTCTAAATCATCATTTTCTTGTTGTTCGTTAGATTTTTGAATTAATAATTCGGAAATATTTATGTTTTGGGGTGGTTCTATAGTAACCGTTTCATCATCAGTATTTCTTAAACTATTTGTTTCTAAATTAATAGATTGAACATTTAATTCTTCAACTACGTCATTTTTATTATCAATTACTGTTAATGTCTTTTTACCTTCATCATTTTCATCACTATCGTCACTATCGTCACTACAATCACTATCGCTTCCACTTTCACCACTATCGTCTACATCACTATCGTCATCTTCTGAAATTTCAACCAAATCACTTGGTGTTTCTAAAACTTCTTCCATTTTCATAAATTCTCCCATATTTTCTTTTGTTCCATGTACACTATATTCCATATTATGGTCGTTAATTACTTTTTGTTGTTGTTGTATAATTTCAAAAACAGCATTTACTTTATTCACAACATTGTTTACTTTTGAATTGAAATAAACAAATAACCCAACGGAAAATACTAAAGTAATTCCTAAATTAATAGCCAAATCTCTGGATATCATATTAATTAATTAAAACATAATAATACTTCTAAACAAACGAACTATAAACTCTTTAATATTTTTTCACTTTTTTTTAAGATACTTTTTGGATAATTCAAATCTTGTAATACACAAATAGCACCTTTAATTTTGGATATTCCGGGTATTACTTTATATGAATATTTTGGTTTATTTTTTATAATGCTTGTTTCCATATTTTCATTTGAAATATTTTTATTTTTATCTAACAGTTTACATAATTTAACAAAGTGTGTTGTCAGCATAAAATTAATATTTTTCTTTTTTGATATATAATTCAAGTAACCGTAACCACTGCTTATAGCTTCATATGGATTTGTTCCTGAAAATAATTCGTCGAATATACAAAAATGTCTTGCCTGGGCATTTTCATCTATATTTGTTAAAATATTTTTACATCTTCTCGCTTCGGCTTGAAATAAACTATCTCTGGCGGATGTATCTGGTATATTTATATAACAATGAATATAATCATAAGGACAAATTGTTCCTGAGGTATAATAACCAAATCCCATTTGTTGTGAAAACAAAATGTTTATGATAGTGGATTTTAATAATGTTGTTTTCCCAGCAGCGTTTGGACCTGTTATGATTTTATTTTTTGATAATTTTATATCATTTTTGATTATTTTTCCTTCAATGGCTGGATGATATAGTCCGCTGAATTTAACCTCAAAACCATAGTTACACTGATTTATTTTTTTGCTGTTAATATTTTCTCTTAAACCACATAAATTATCAATATATCCATTAAATCCTAAACTATAATTCAATATATTATTTAATTCATCATTATTGTAGATGGTGTAATATTCTTTCATTATGCTACCCATATCAAATAATCTTTTTCTAAAAGAACCTGTTAATTCTAACAAATCCAAACCTTTATTAAATTTATAAAGTTTATCTCTGTACATGTCTAATTCCAATGAAAATTTCTTATAAGATGGTAAATTTTTTATTTTAAATAAAACCAAATCAATATTTTTTAATGTTGTTTCACCATACTCTTTTATTGTATAAATGTTATCCGTAATTAAATATATATTCTTATAAAACCGATAACAGTTGATAACGTTTTGATATATATTATAAAAATAAATCCATACCATAAACAATAAATAAACTTTTTTATACATGGGAACACTCGTGAAGTTAAATAACGCTTGTCCGATAATGTGATTTTGAAATTGCTTTGTTAATACTTTTTTATACATTTCCATATTGAGAGGCACTCTCATTAATTTTAAAAGAATAAATGGAAATACAATAGCAAACAACGGACTAAATAAATTCCACACAGGAGATGTTATATGATAAAAAGATGTTATAGTTAAATAAAACTTTGATTGATTTAGCCAGGATAATTTATCCCAACCCATATAATTGTATTTTTCAATAAAATTATTATCTTCCTTTATTTTTCCCCAAACCATTGTCATTTTATCAATATTTTCTTTATTTATTGATATATCATGTATGTTTTTGTATAATTTTTGCGTATCGTTTAAAAAATGTGTATCTGTTGTATAGTTTTCACACCAATTATCAATACATTGTTCACCTATGTTTGTTTGTGGATTTAAAATATGTTGATATATTGATTTTTTTGATGGATCTATGTTTTTTGTTAATTCCAAATCTTCTTTTAAATTAGGAAAAATTTTTCTTGCTTTTTCATTGTATTCGATTGGCAATTTAAATAGTTTATATACCTGTTGTGTGGGTTTTTCTTTTTCAATCTCCATTAAGAGAAAAAAAGAAAATAAGATTGATTATACGACGAATTAATATCCTAAATGACTTGTATAATTACTTGGCATTTCTTTAATTACAGTTTTATAATGTTTTTCAATTCTTTCAATTTTGTTTTGGTCATGTTTTGTTAAAAAATTAATAGCTACTCCTTTTCTACCCCATCTACCAGATCGTCCAATTCGATGTAAATAAGTATGTTCCGATTTTGGAACATCAAAATTAATAACAATACTTACTTGTTGAACATCAATTCCTCTTGCAAATAAATCAGATGTTATTAGAACACGACAACCACCATTTTTAAAATCTTTGAAATTTTCTTTTCGTTCAACTTGACTCATTTTTCCATGTATTTTTTTTACAGGAAATTTATCTTCAATCATAGCAGAATATAAATCATCAACTCTTCGGATACTATTGCAATAAATAATTGCTTGTGAAACTGCCATCGCTTCAAATAGATCTTTTAATGTTGCGTATTTATGTTCATCTCCATTTAATTTAATATAATATTGCGCTATACCTTGTAAAGTTAACATCTCAGATTTAACTAAAATCTCAGTTGGATTCCTCATAAATTTTTGAATTAATGGGGTCAATTCATTTGGTAACGTCGCACTAAACAAACCTATTTGAACATTTTGATTAACAAACGAAAAGATTTTATACATTTGATCTTTAAATCCTGTATCTAGCATTTCATCTGCTTCATCAACAATAAGTAAACTTATAAATTCAGTATTCAAATATTTACGTTTAATCATATCATGAACACGTCCAGGAGTTCCTATAACTATATGTGGGGTGTTCCTTTCTAAATTTTTTTTACTTTCTTCTATATTTGTTCCACCAATCAATAATTGTGTTTGAATTTTTAAATATATACTCAAACTATCTATAACGCCTTGAATTTGTCGAGCCAATTCGTGTGTAGGCGCCAAAATTAATACTTGTGTTTTTTTAACCGATTGATCGACAATTTGTAAAGCACTTACACTAAAAGCACCAGTTTTTCCTGTTCCTGATTGAGCTTGTGCGATAATATCACGACGTTTACCATTTTCTCTAATTTTAGTCATTGGTTTTATAACTTTTTTTTGTACGGGACTGGGTTTTTCAAACCCTATGGCATATATGCCACGTAATAAATGCGTGTCCAGATCTATTTCTGGATCATCCCATTCATTAATTTCAGAATTTAATGCAGTAGAAGACATTGATATTTAATTAAATTAAAATCTGTTTAAGTGTATTTTTATATTAAATTGAAAACAATATAAAAAATAATTAAAATGATAAAGTATGTCTATGATAAAAAAGCAATATACATATGATTTTTTTGAAAAATTTACAAACATTGATCATGAACAATATGTTACAAATGATGTAATAAATATTATTAATGAACTAGCTAATAAAGTAGGTGCTCCAAATTACAATAAAACACCCAATTTCCAAAAATCTTATAAAAAGAAGAAACATTTATCAAAAGAAGATTGGGATGCTATACGAAATTATAAACCAACTATTTTGGAGAAAAACATAGAAGGTATTGATGCTGATATTGATAAAATAAGATCATATTTGAATAAAATGACAGATGATAATTACCAAGAATTATATATTCAAATTAAAGAAGTTATTAATATTTATATTGATAATAAAGAATCGTTAAATAAAATTGGTAATATTATATTTGAAATGAGCAGTATAAATAGTTTTTGGTCTAAATTATATGCCAAACTTTATAAATGTTTGATAGAAGATTATCAAGTTATGAAAGAAATATGTTATGATAATTTCCATAATTTCATGGAATTGTTTGAAAAAATAGAATATGTATCTCCAGAAGAAGATTATGATAAATTTTGTCAAATTAATAAAACAAATGAAAAAAGAAAAGCGCTGAGTAAATTTTTCATAAACTTAATGAACAATGACATTATTGAAAAAGAAGAAATCATCAGTATAATTATGCTATTAATAGAAGTAACAGATCGTAATTTAGAAAAATCTGATAGTAGATATATTATTGAAGAAATATCCGAAAATTTGTATATTTTAATAATTGATGGGAAAAATCATATAGAAAGCCATGATGAGTGGTACAATATTGTAGGAAAAATGGAATATTTTTCCTTATTGAACATAAAAGAATATGCTGGTATTTCATCTAAATCGTTATTTAAATATATGGATATTTATGAAGAAATTGAGTAATTAAATATATATAAGAATATTGTTATATATTTAATTAATGAATCCACTTAACATGCGAATTACAGAAGTTAAAAAACATATGAAGCGACGTAATTATGATAAAGACATTGAAGAGATAAATAATGAAATTGAAAAAATTAAGTTGGAAGACAATGATTTTTCTGATTATGATTCCGCTTATGCTCAAATTTTAGATTATAAAACAAATTATCTGAAAAAAGATTTAATCAAAATCGCTGAATATTATGATATTGATATAAGAAAAAAAACAAAAAATATATTGATAGAAGATATATTATCATTTGAAAATAATCCAGAAAATTGTATATTAGTAGAACGACGACAAACTATGTGGTTTTATTTAAATGAATTAATGGATGATAACTATTTAAGAAAATATATAATATTTGATTAAGATATATGGTTCAATCTAAAATAAATACAGATGTATCTTACAAAGAAAAAAATGATATACATAAAAAAGATGACGAAATGGAGGCTTTTTTATATAGTTATCCAATTTTAGGATTTGATTGTACAATTTGCCTGGGTAATATAAATTATGATCATGCTGATAAAAAAATATTATTTACAAGAATATATTCTTGTATAAACGATTCAATTGATGAACAAATAGGAATATTTGAATTTAAACCATCTGATAATATTGAAGATAATGATGGTGATATTGATTTGGAAAAAATAAACGAACCATTATTATATAGTTTTGTTACTAAAAAATATTTAAAAGCTAGATTTCCAGAAGAATTAGAAGAGGACGAAAATGAAACAAAATATGAAAATGAAGAAAAAAATATATATGATGATGATGAAGTTGATTTAAGCGATGACGAAGTTAATGAGGTAGAAGAAGATGAAGAGGAAAATGAAGAAGAAAAACCAGATGAATTATTTGATGATGATAAAAATGTTTTTAAACAATTAGAAAATGCGGATGAACACATAGAAGAAGGACAATCTTTAACACAAGATCAAAAAGAAAGAGATTTGTATGTTAATGAAGCACATAATACATGGGTAGAAAAATTTTTACATAATAATAATTATGACATACAAAATGTAGAATCGAATGGCGATTGTTTATTTGCTGTTATTAGAGAAGGTTTAAAAGGAATTAACAAAGAAGTTACCGTAGAAATGTTAAGAAAAATGTTAGCTGATAATGTACAAGAAGAAAAATTCCAAGAATATAAACAGTTTTATACTGAATTTATAGATGAAATAAAAAAACAAACAACTTTGATAAATAATATTAAAAAAGAATATAAATTATTGGGACAACAGATAACTTCTGAAAAAGACAGAGATACCCAAAAACAATTAGCATCAAAAGGTAAAAAATTAAAAAAGAAATTTCAACAGGAAAATAATAGTTTAAAGATTACAAAAGAATTATTAGGTGAATATCAATTTATGAAGAATATAAATAATTTGGTTGAATTTAAAACTATTTTACAATCTTGTACATTTTGGGCAGATGCCTGGGCAATTGATTTATTAGAAAAAATAATCAATTTGAAGTTAATTATATTTAATTCTACTAATTATACAGAATCGGATCGTGATAATGTATTACAATGTCAAATTGCATCTAAAGAGATAGAAGAAAATAAAACAGAATTCAATCCAAAATATTATATTTTAGCTGATTATACAGGAAATCATTATAAATTAATCACATACAAAAATAAACGTATATTTACATTTAAAGATATACCATATTCGATTAAAAATTTAGTTAAAACAAAATGTATGGAATCAAGAGGTAATACAATATATAATTTCATTCCTGCTTTTAAAGATATGTTGGGTGATAACGTTGAAGAAAATATAATAGAAAAAGATGGTTCTTCTATTTGTGAAGTTCAAAATGAACCAAAAGAAAAATCATATAATGATGAAATTGTTTTCCAATTTTATAGTAAATCTAAAGATGCAATGCCTGGTAGAGGTGCTGGTGAAAAAATGCCAATTGGACAAGAAAAATCATTTGCGGAATTAAATCAAATCAAAGATTGGAGAAAACAATTATCAAATTTTTGGGTTGCCGAATTTGATGCTGATGGTAAAAAATGGAATAGTGTAGAACATTATTACCAAGGAAGTAAATTCAAAAATTCACATCCTGTTTTTTATAGTAAATTTTCGCTATCACATGAAGATCATGAAGAAGAACCACAATGGATAAAACAATTACCAAAAGAATTATCAAAAGATCCTGTTATTGCTCAACGATTAGGAGGAAAAAGTGGAATATATAAAAAAATAAGATATAGACCAAAAGAAATTAGAATGGACGATGATTTTCTAATAAATAAATTCAAAGTTATGGAAAAGGGACAATATGCCAAATATAGTCAAAATGATGATTTAAAAAATATGTTATTGTTAACAAAAGACGCAAAGCTACAACATTTTATTAGAGGATGTAAGCCGGTTGTATTTCAAGATACTATAAAGTTAAGAAAACAATTTAATTCAACGTAATTTTTATTATAAGAAATTATAATAAAAATAACCAGTTTATATATATAATGAAATTATCAAAAAAATCGGAAAGTACTATAAAGTTTTTATTAAAAACAAATGAAGATAAAAAATCAAAATTTCCAAATATAAATTCAATTATAAAATCATTTCATAAAGAAATAATAATATCCGAAAAACATGTTAAATTAATAATACCCACCATTAAAAAAAAATTTAAAACTATTACAAATATCAAGAAAATATCTACATTAATTCATTTTTCTCCAAAACGAATAAAAGAAGAAATAATAAATCACCATAATAAATTATTATCTTACGAAATAACATTATTAAATAAGAAAATAATTATTAATTGCCTATTGAAAGAAAAAGATTTAAATTATATATACAAATATGACAATATGATATCAATAATGTTAATATGGTTAAAATTTGTATTTTCTTATACAAAAAACAATTCATTATCTCAATTAACAATAAATATTGCACTTACAGATTTTTTAAAGGAATTACCTAATAATAATTTAAAAATATTAGATCAAATCAATTGTAATAGTGGTTCTACATATGCGTGTCGAAAAGATACAGAAATATTTATTTATAGAAAAGAAGAATGGTTCAAAGTATTTATACATGAAACATTCCATTCATTGTGTTTGGATTTTTCTACTATGCCTGTTGAAAATTTTAATAAAAAAATTAATAAGCTATTTCCAATAGATAGCAAATTCAATTTATACGAAGCTTATTCAGAATTTTGGGCAGAAATATTCAATATATTATTTTGTAGTTATTTTACTATTGAACAGAAAAACGATTATAAAGAATTCAAAATGTTTTTCGATTTTTTTTTATACAATGAAAAAATACACAGCTTATTTCAATGTTCAAAAATATTAGATTTTTATAATTTGAAATATGAAAATTTATATAAAAAAGACGAAATAAGTAATTTGGCCAGGAAACAATACAAAGAAAATACAAATGTATTTTCATATTATTTTATCAAAAGCATCTTATTATTTAATGCTGAGAAATTTATGAAATGGTGTTACAAAAACCAAATTAATATTTTAGTATTCGCAAAAAATACCAATCATTTAAATACGTTTTTTAAATTTATCAAAGAGCATTATAAACGTAATGATTTTATAAAGAATATCAACAATTTACAAATAAAATATCATAATATAAATAATGATTTTCTTTCAAATAACTTAAGAATGACGGTTTGTGAATTAGAATTATAATAAATTGATATATAATCATACAATTATTATATATCAAAAAATGGGAATTAAATTATTAAATAAATTCTTAAGAAAACAATGTAAACAAGATATCAACTTAATTCATTTATCTGAATTAAAAAATAAGACAATTGTCATTGATATATCTATATATTTATATAGATTTAAAGGTGAGAATGCTCTGATCGAAAATATATATCAACTATGTAGTATTTTCAATTTTTATAATATTAATTGTCTATTCATATTTGATGGAGATAGACCAGAAGAAAAAACAGAAACACTAATTAAACGTTCACAACAAAAAAAAGAAGTAGAAAAAATGTGTGAAAAATTAGAAAATACAATTGAAAATGAACTTGATGCAACTAAAAAAAATGAACTAAAAAAAAAATTAGTAAAACTTAAAAAAAATTGTGTTAGAATCAATAATGACGATATTGAAGAGGTTAAAAAATTATTAATGTATTATGGTATGAATTATATAATTGCTAATGGAGAAGCTGATATATTATGTTGTTATATGGTTAAAAATAATTTAGCATATGCTTGTTTAAGCGAAGATACTGATATGTTTGTATATGGATGTACAAGAGTTTTACGATATTTCAGCATAATTAAACATAATGCGGTTTTATATGATTATGGTAATATATTAAATACATTAAAAATAAATAATAAATTATTTCAACAATTGTGTATATTTTCAGGAACAGATTATAACAATAGTAAATACAATATATATTATGCTTATAAAATCTTAATTCGATATATGAACCAAAAAACAAATGAAATGTTTTATGATTGGTTATTAAATAAATATATTGATGAAAATGAATTGAAAAAATTACAACATGTAGAAACCTTATTTCAATTAGATACTACAATGAAGTATAATATAATTTCGAATAAATTAAATAGTAATAACTTAGAAGAATTATTATCACGACATAATTTTGTATTCACATAAGTATTTGAATTTCTATAAATAATTAAAAAATTTTTTATTTAATTATTTATTCGATAATACTATTTACATAGAATTAGCAGTTGGACTTTTACCACCTTTTGCGAAATGTGGGCTCATGTATCGCTGAAGATTAAAGTAGGTCAATTCATCATCTTTCTTCAACTTCAACAATTTACGCAACTTAGTATCTGGAAGAATATGTCTTCCATTCTTTGGATCTTGAAGATTATGCTTACGAATATAAGCATTAATTTCACGAGTTACTTCAGTTCTAGCCATTTCAGTTCCCTTATCCTTTCCTAGAAAATTTGCCAATTCATGACTGATTTGGGTTGGCTTTACAAATCCCGAAGGAGCACGAGTTCCAGCATTCTTACGGCGTTTGCGACCATTTTTCATTGCTGCTTTCATTTCACGATCCGTTCTCTTTTGAAGAACACGGACTTCAGAGGTTACTTTTGTAAGTTGACTTCTAAGAGCAACAAGTTGTGCTAGAAGTCCTGAGAATTGATCATCAAGAGTTTGAACAACTGGTTCAGCTTTTGGTGCTTCTACGGCTTTGGCAGGAGCAGGAGGGGCAGCTTTTGCTGCGGTTTTTTTTGCCTTTGAGGCAGTTTTGGTTTTCGGTGCTTTTTTTGGCATCTTATAATCTATATAAGCGAGTTCGCTTTAAGTTCGTTTTGATAAATATTATATTATTTATTGTCTGCAAAACAAATAACAAATATAATATTTATGTAATTAAAGATTTATGTAACTATCATAAAAGAATCATACAACCATGGAAGAGCATTCGCAGCATTATTATTAACCATGGTAAGAGCACCTAGTATATATAATGCTCCCAATTTACAATATTCTTCATTTTTCCCATAAGTTATCAATCTATTTATTAATCTCAAAATTTTTTCTTGTATATACTCTATTTTTTTATGACGTAAAATCATAAAATTAATATTATTGAAAGGGGATCCAGAAGGCGGAAATATATTTTTTTTTGTTTCTATAGTTATTTGTGCTCTATAATCCCATATATCAATTAATTCTCTTAAAAATGAAAATAGTTTTATTTTACTCAAATTAAGAAACCATGATATATTTGTAATATGTCCAAATTTATCTATTTTTTGAAAAATATCCAATGTTTTTAGTTCGATTTTTTTTTGATTAGATAAAATATCCAAATCACTTTTATCTACTTCTATATTGATATCATAATTATAAATATTTCCTATATGAACAATTCGTTTTATTTTGTATAATATGTCTTCAGGAAATTTATTTCTATTGTACGGATTTTTAGTTTCTTTATTTAAATAAATTAGGTTCCATAATGAACATATATCAAATCCATATATAAAACCATCTTTATCTTTATATGTAAATAACTGTTTTTTTGGCAAATTACTTATTTCTTCGAACAATAAAAAATCGGTTTTATTGCAACACAACTTTGTATTTTTATAACCTGGGCCTTTAAAATTTTCATATTGGCGATATAAATAACCTCTGTATTTTTTTTGAATCTTAATGCAATAATATGAATATTTTAAAAAATTATATATTCTATGCATCAACTCTGGTTTATTACCACTTACCTTTAATTTATATTTTTTACACATTTGTTTTAACTGATTAACATTATAATTTATAGTCGCAATATTTTTATAATTTTCAGGTTCAACTATTTTAAAATCACATGATTTTACTTTCTTTCTCTTTTTTTTTATTATTGGTCTTATATCATCATAAACATATTTATGTAAGTAAGTTTTTGGAGTAATATTTTTTGTTTTAATTTTAATATTATTCATTAATATATATATATTTATTTATTATTTATATTGTTTAAATACCTTGATTAATGCTATAAAGTATTTACAAAATACACTTAAAAAGTATTAGATTATTAATTTTAATATGAAAAGGATTATATTCTTATTTTTATCTATTATAAGTGTTTTTTCTATGCCTGATAATTGCAATAAATTATGGACAGAAACATATAATAATCAAGAAACATCCATGTATTTATGTAAACAAAACATAACAATTACAACAACGCAAATACCTACAACTACAACTACAACAGAAAAACCAACAACCACTAGTTCAACACCAACGGGTGATGATATACCACCATGGTTATATGATTTATTACAATCTCAAGGATGGGAACCTCCTTCTAATATTGTAACTACCACCCAACCACCAACCACAACTGTAAAATCTACTACTCAGTCACCAACAACAACCGTAAAATCTACTACCCAACCACCAACAACAACCGTAAAATCTACTACTCAGTCACCAACAACAACCGTAAAATCTACTACCCAACCACCAACAACAACCGTAAAATCTACTACACAACAATCAACGACTATCTCACCTACACAAATTCCAACAAAATCATATGATATAAAAAATAACTCTATAAATATTGCTAAAGATTTAAAAAGTGAATTGAAACAAGAAGAAATAATAAAACGGGATAATATGATAATAATTATATTAGGAATAACATGCGGAACATTGATGGTAATAGTCGGATGCTTATTAATAAAATATAAATGTAAATTAAATAAAAAAGAACCTATATCTCCTGGAAATGTTAAACTAAAAATAGACGACAAACCGGATATCGAAAATGGTATTAAACCACAAAAAATGACAACACTCGAACCTTTTAAAGGTAAAGACCTTGATATTTTAAGAAAACAATCATTCGATAGAAAAAATAAAAAAAATCTTACTAATAAAGATCCAATTAATATATTGAAACCTAAATTACCTACTCCTCCAAATATACCACCACCTCAAATAAATACCCAACAACGTACACCTCCTGATTTAAGCCACGCAAAACATAGATTCAAAAAAGTAGCATCTAGATTAAATAATAAAAACAGAAATAGTTGGAAAATACCAGAAAAAAATATTTCACATAATAAACATTTACCTCCTATACCACTCAATGTTAATACTAACAAAAAAATGAATATAAAAGAAATTCCAAAGAATGATAACCCAAATATTCCTACTATGCATGCTGATATTACAATCGACCAGAAAGATAAACACATGGAATTCTTATTAAAAAATTAAGTATTTGATTTTTTTTCATTTTGCAAAATTAGAAAAAAAATTGATTTAAAAACAATCCAATTAAATAGAGTATAATTATTATGTCGAAAAATACTACTCAGTGCGTAAAAGCTAAAGAATTTGATTGTGATCAAGTCACATATAGTAAACCTTCTGTAAACAAATATGGTGGTAAAAGTATTAAGTTAGGTCTTAATGGTAGCAATGGTTTGGTTCTCCAATTTCCTCTTATGTTAACATGGGGTGTAAATGAATGGCCGAATGAACAAACTGGTCAAGTTAAATATGATTTGGCACTACAGTTTGAACCTCAAAAAAGTAGTTCACAAGCTAAGTTTTTGGAAAATATGAAAGCACTTCAAAATAAACTTTTGGAGGATGCTTCATTGAATGCTAAAGAATGGTTTGGGAAAAATAAAATGTCTAAGGAAGTGGCAGAAGCTATGACGTGGCCTTTTGTTAAGTGTTACACACGTGATGATGGGTCGGAATCATTTACGATGAAGCTTAAAATTCCATTTTGGGAAAATAAGTTTATGGTTGAACTATATGATACAGAAGGTAAACCAACATATTTGATGAAGGGTGGTGAAGCTAACAAGGGAAGTCCTGTTAACTTGATCCAAAAGGGTTCTCATATTGTAGGATTGATGAAATGTACTCAAATTAGTTTTGTAGGTGGAAGATGGGGTATCTCATGGTCATTGGTTCAAGCGAAGGTAAGGCCTCCTCAACGATTGTTGGGAAGTGGAACTTGTCATGTAGCGGACGATAGTGATGATGAAGATACATTGGAAACACTAGCACAAAAGGATAAAGAAGCAGATGAATCTGACGATGATGTAAGTAAACCAACTTTTGATGATGATGATGATGATGAAGAGGAAGAAGAAGAAGAGGTAGAAGTAGAACCAGAACCAGTTAAGAAGAAAAAGAAAGTTGTTCGTCGTAAGAAGAAAACTTAAATATTATAATATTATTTGAATAATCATACTATAAAATTTTTTTATGTTATGATTTATAAATTATTTTTTCGTCTTGTTTGTTTTCTTTTTGGTTTTTTATTTTTTTTTCTACTATTTTGTTTCCCACCACCTGCTCCTTTTGCTCTTGCTTTTTTTCTTGACCTAAATGTATCTGGTGGATAACTAACGCCAACTCCATGTATTGACAATTGGTCATTACTTCCAACCAATTTCTTTACTTTTGCTGATTTTACAGCAGAAAATTCTGGAAAAAGAGATTTTTCTGGATCCCATTTATTCGGTGCTTTAAATGATTCTGCTTGGTAAGCAGAATAAAGACCAGTTACAAAATTATTTGATGCAAACCAATTTATAACAGATGTTTTTGCATTTTCTTTCGGTTTAAATCCGATACTATTCCAAAAATGTTTGAGTGATGGATAAGTCTTTATTTTCTTCCCTTTCTTTTTCGAATATTTATTCTTTGATTTTTTATGTCCTTCGTAACCAAATCCCCAACCAGGACCAAATGTCTGTAATGGCCCCGTATAAGGTCTGCCATTGGCTTTGCCTTTTTCCTCATTCCATATCATTTCTGTAAGGAAAGGAATTGATGGTTCTTTTTTTATAACACCGGTTATATAATTATTGAATTCTAATAACGGACTATCTGCTGATTGTATTGTTTTGAGTACTTTCTGGAAGTTATCATTCCAATCATAACTGCCCGAGGCTACTAATGATCCATTACTAGTTTTCATCATATCATCTCCAAAAGGATAACTTTGTTTATCTGGTTCACCATACATCCCGTATTTCTCTCCATCTTCCGCCGAAGCAACCAGAGTTTTAGAACGTTCTAAAGCACTAACCCTGTTCCAAATCCACTCTAATTTATCAGGATCAATATATCTTGTCATTATTGGAAAAACGGTTTCCATCGCATTCATCATAGCTTCTAAATCTCGTTCTTTCATAGTTTTACATTGTTTTAACATGTTTTTTTCTCTTGATAATTTGTCTATTTCATATAAACATTCATATAATATTGTCGATGTTTCTTGTTTTTTAGTTGTCTTTTCTCTTCTAAGATTTCCTGTATCATTTTCAAATATGTTTGCCCCATCAGGTCCATCGTAAAGATAACATGACACAAATAATTTTTTTAATAATATTACATTTATATTTTTTTCATCAATAGAAGAAAATTTAGCTTCTTGATTAATAGCTTCACTTATTATTATTTTGTCTGAAACTCTATTTACTTCTTCTGTTGTTTGTATTGTTCCTATATATGTTGCGTTGTTATTTTTTTTAACAACTGTTAACATTTCTGCTGTTTTATCCTTAATATATTGAACCGTTCCAGGGTCATTAAAATTTGATTTTATATCTTCTTCGGATTCAAAAAATATCAATTTTGGTTGTTGACCTGCTACCTGACCCAAACCTTGCATTAACTTGATGGCAAATTCTTCATAATTTGGATGTTTAAACATTTTAACAATTAAATTTAAAAAATTGTTATATAATTTCAAGAAAGCAGCATATTTTTTTTCATCATTACGAGGATCTCTTTCATAAAAAGCAAATTCTTTATAACTTTGCTCTAAAATACCACAATTTATAAAAGGTGGCAATGGTGGATTATTAACATAAATTAAATTTCCAGCAGGTGTTTTCGCGTCTTTTCCACCAAAATTCATAACATATGTTTCATTTAAAACAGTACACATAACAAATTTAAATTGTTTTAAAAAATTCATTTTCTCTTTTTTTCCTGTTTTTGGATTTGACCATTTTTCTGGAGATTGTTCTTTTAATAAACACATAGCAGATAGAATCATCCCAAAATCTTCTTGTGTTGGGTCATCAATATCATACCAATCCATAAGTGGACTAGTAGTGGTTGCATAATAATCATAATTATCTATTGTATCGGCATATAAACATGGAAAATCCTGAGCACGTTTAACACCCTCTACTCCTATTAATGGGACTGCTTCATATTCTAGTCTTTCTTTAATTGCATATTTTGCTATGCGTTTAATATCTTTTGTTAATTGTGCAAGTGTATTATTAATAATATAACCTTCATTTCTTCTAATTTCACATGCTGATTTATAACCTTGACTATATGCTGTAACACAATCTGGTGCTTCTAAATCATTAAATACTATCTTACATGATTGAAGTCCAGCATCACCTTTACCTCCATTGCCGGTGCTAATGGCTGCCCATACATCCCAATCAATTTTGTCAGCCTGCGCCTTAGTAACATACTTGAATTTCACATGCTCTCCCCTGGCATCCAATCCTTTTAAAAACTGATTAAAACGTCTTCCTTCTGCATCGCTCCAAAAACTTTTAATGTTAGCTTTAACTTTATCCCAACCAACAAAACTATCACCATCTTTTTTTAATGGTAATATAAGTAATTTTTTCTTAAAATATTCAAGAACGTCTTCAACGTCCAATAATTTCAACAAATTACGCGATTTCTTTTTCTTCTTTTTTTTCCTATTTACCCCACCACTTTGTCCAGCAGCCATAATATTTTTTCTTTCTATCGAGTAATAATAGAAAATTTTCATTAATTCTTTTGAAAATTGGTCTGTAATTTCACCAATATCTCCGGCTTCATTTGGACTACCATCTGGCCAACAGTTTGGATCTTCAGGTGTTGAAGTTCCGATATGAATACCACTATGGACATATTTTACAATATTTCCCACACGTTTTTTTTTTAAGTTTTTCCACTCTTCAATATTTCCTTTACCTAAATCATTAGAATAATTTTTGTTTGCTCTAGTTTTTGCTTTCATTCTTATACTGTCTGTGCTTCCAGGAGTACAATCAAATACATTTTCTACACCAGCTAAATCACAAACAAATACAGATCTTGGTTCAACACCCTCTCCCATATCTAATTCTAAAGAAACAACTACGTGACTTCTAGAACTTTGCTTATTGTTTGATGTAGGACCAACTTCACGACACTCGAAACCCATTAATATATAATGTTTTAATCCAAAATCTTTATCTAATTTATCAACCGTTCCATCACCATGTGTATAAAACCAACCCATTCCTTCGGAATCATTACCTATTGAAAACGTTGATTGTAAATTGTCATCTAATTTTTTATTTGTTTGACGAACTACACCTTTTGTTTTATCATCAAATTGTTTATCCAATACCTCACCAATAGTAACATATCGCATTACTGGATTATTAGATTCCATAGCAACATAAGGAATTTGAACACGTGGTTTTTCTTGTTTACCATCGGCATTGATTGGATAACAAGGAATAATTTTTTTTTTTTGCTTATGAGAAGCCGTCCCAATACCTAAACATGTCTCATCAGAATCTTTTGCTGATTTTCCCTGGTAAATTTCTATCATTGATACTGTAACTTTTTCTGGTGCTATCGTTTTTAATAATTCCATTAAAATACCATCTTCTTCAAGACCCGGAACATCCAAATAAACCAATGTACTTGTTTTACCAGAACCGGATTGACCATAACCAATAAAACATAACGGTCTACTATCCTTAATATAATCACTAGCTAAACGATTTGCTATGGATGAATTGCCTAAATTTGATTCAAACACAGCATCAAAACCATAAAATGTATAATTATGACTTCTCATTGCGTCTAACGTTCCACGTTGCTTCTCTTTAATAGGAACAGGAGTATCATTATATTTCAACGTTAATGGTTCATAAATTGTATCATTTTTATTAGGCATATCCATTTCGAAACGTTGATGTCTTTTTTGTGGGGTTGTATACGAACGATTATTCCAATCATCTCTTCTTTTCAATAAAGCCAACACACTTTTATTATCACCAACAATAGTAATATATTTTTGTAATAAATCATTGTATTCCGCACGAGTATCTCCGTCAATAAATGTATCTTTTATCTCTTTTAAAATTGTAAGACTGTCTTTTATTTTTTGTCCAATCGCTGCCATAGTCTGACACGTTGTGGTAAATATAAATTGTCTACCTTCTTTATCACTAAATAACGTTTGATTACTTTGCATTTGTTTGTAAACTGGTTTTGTTCTATCAATAGAAATACTTATATTATAATGAAAAATCCATAATAAAGCATAAACCATTATTGCCATTTCGCTATCAGGACTTTTATATTTAACATCTCTTTCACATATTTTATCAAATGCTGTTTTCAATGTTGGTGCTTTCTTAGCAAATTTATATAGTTTACTTTGGATTTCTGAAAATTCTTCCTTTGTTAATTGTATAAATAATGCTTTTTCTAGTTGTTTGATAATTTGTTCTTGACTGGGTTCTTCTATTTTAAGTAATCCTAATTTATAAAAATTCAACATCCCTATTAATGGTAACATATCACTGTTTAATATTACTCTTGACTGTTCGTATAATGTAAATAATTCTTTACCAAATTCGTCATTTATTTTTTTCCCCTTACCACAAGATGAAAACTCAATTTTTACATCAGCTCCTTTTACTAATTTTGCATTAGCATCAATGGATCTTTTTGAACTACCCACATCAACTGTTAATGAATCTTCATGTTTTTTTTGTTCTTCTGGCGTTCTCTCTTTTGGAGCATTTCCGGGTGGTAGTTTTTTATTTGTATTATGACCAGTATTTTCCACTTGCCCATCATCATCGTCGTCATGTGGTTGTTCTTTTCTCCATGTCTCACCATTTGGAGCTGCTTCTTCATTAGAAGTTTCGTCACCTGCTTGATTACTCGATCTATCTGTTTTCTCTCCATATTTAGAACTAAAATTACTGGAATCATCTACATTACTGCTATTTTGAGAAATAGTAATACTTAAATCTACTCCTAATAATTTGTGTATTAAATCTAATCCTGTATCAATGCTTTCATTTTGTTTTTCTTCAGCTAAAGTATCAAATTTACTTAAAAAATTTGAATGATTTTTCAAATCTTGTAAAAGTTGATCATAAACGTCATCCATTATATATTATATAATCATATTTTTAATACTCAAATATTATTATATTAATTATTTATATTTCATTATTATTAATACGACTGGATGAATTTGTTATTTTATTTAATGATGCTATATGTTTACCTACTAATTTATTATTTGCGGTTCTTGTTTGTATAATTCCACCCCATAATTGATGGTAATGTGATGCTATCGTTGTTTTATTTAAAACAGAAGTTTTTAACATTTCAATACATTCAGCTAATATCTTGAATTTAATTTTTTCTATTTTTAATTTTGATGTTTTCCATTTATTTACTAGTTTTATTAACTCTTTTGCTAAACTTTTGCATTTTTCAACATCGCTTGATTCTTTTTGTAAATCTTTTATTAAATTTCCAAGCTTTTTAAGTAAATCATTAAGTATATTTTTTAATTCATTGATTTCTGGAGCATTTAATAGCTTTATACCACGTTTTAAACAATCGTTCAAATTTGATTTGTTCAATGCCCTGGCGTTTTTTTGTGCTTCCATCCCTAGTTTTCTTATAAAAAACTCTTTAGATTTAAGTAATTTAACATCATTTCCCCATAATTTCATTGTTTGTAATGTATGTAAAGTTATTTTTCTACACTGAACAATCTTCCCACTTTCTTCTTCTATTTGTTTTTTTTGTTCGTCTGACAAATAATCACTACATGATGTGTTTATTTTTTTTAAAAACTTACCCATATCTTCTTTTAATTTTACTATTTCTTCCGTTTCATCACAACCTGATTTGGATAATGATGTATCTAAATTTTCTAACAGAATATTTGTTTTATAATTACATTTTTTACATATTTCAATAGCATTATCGGATGTAATATTATTACATTCTTCCTGTATTTCATTAAAACTTTTTTGATATTCGATTTTCATATTATTTGATTTTGCATTACAATCATCTTGTTTAGTTGCTTCATCATCTTCTTCATCGCTATCATCTTCTTCATCGCTATCATCTTCTTCCTCTTCTTTACCACTATCTTCTTTCACTTCTTTACATGTTCCATCTTTCTGTTCCATAAATCCTTCTCCACATTTACTTGCCGGTTCTTCTTCTTCATCGCTATCGTCTTCTTTACCACTATCGTCTTCTTTACCACTATCGTCTTCTTTACCACTATCGTCTTCTTTACCACTATCGTCT
>MDSV01087461.1_pt1 | contig 61574 bp, 64 predicted proteins | sample 810851 | NCBI WGS metagenome assembly MDSV01 (sample SAMN05326640, study PRJNA326480) | marine metagenome | isolation source: seawater | place: Atlantic Ocean: North East | collected 2012
AGTTGATTCATAAATTATTAAATCATGGATATAAAATTTTAGTGAATGATGATTTAAACATTACATTTGAACTTAAGTTATAATGTGTGGAATTATTATTAGCGATTTGACTATTCCTAACGATTTCAAATTTATACAAAATAGAGGACCAGATGCTACAAATTCAGTTCAATATAATGGAATTAACTTTGTACATTTTTTATTACATTTAACTGGTGAGAAAACCATACAACCAATTATAAATGATAATGTTGTTTGTATATTTAATGGAGAAATATATAACTATAAACAGTTAAATGCTAATTCTAAATCAGACTGTTATAGTATTTTACATGCATATAACACATACGGAGAAGAATTTGTAAAATATCTTGACGGAGAATTTACTATTATTCTATTTGACTTTAATAAAAATAAAATATATATTTGTAGTGATATTTTTAAAACAAAACCCCTTTTTTATAATTTAGATAATAATATTGTAATATCAAGTTATGAATCAATGTGTAAAAAAATACATAATCAAAATTATTATAGTATTCAACCAAACGAAGTTCTCGTTTTTGATTTACAAACAAAAATTTTATTAAAAAAATATCCTGTTGTAGAATTTAATTTAACACAAACAAAAGATTACTATAATGATTTTAATAATGCATTAGAAAATGCGATCTTGAAAAGATTCCCTGAAAAAACGATTCCTTTAATTACATTAAGTAGTGGTCATGATAGTGGCGCAATAGTATGTTGTTTACATAAACACAATAAAGATTTTTTGGCAGTAACTATTAACAAAAATGAGAATGACATTATCTTACAAAAACGAAAAAATATTTTACATGATAAATTACATCTTATAAATTTAGAAGACTGGGAAAAAAATAATTGGAAACAACACTTACAAGACAATTGTGAACCATTTTATTGGGATTGGACATATCATCCCAAAATGCGTACTCATGTACCTAATGGATTTACAATGGGTTCAATGCTTGGTAAAAGCAAAATATTAGATTATACTAAAACTGTAAACCCTTCTGTAAATATTTTATATTCTGGAATTGGCGCTGACGAAGTAATGGCGTTTAATAGTTTTTATAGTCGCGGATATGGTAATGTAGATTATTTTCAAAATGATTTATCTAAGCAATTCCCTTGGCCCAATTTTTTTAATGGATCTATGGAAAACTACCTTAAAGGAGATGAATATGTTGGAGGCTGTTTTAGTTTTGAAACCAGATATCCTTTTTGTGATAAAGATTTAGTTCAAGAATTTTTATCGTTAAAACCTGAGCTTAAAAATGTGTTTAATGGAACAAATTATAAACCACCATTAACACAATACCTTGAAAAAGAAGGTTTTCCATATCATGTAGATAAATTGGGTTTCAATGTATAATAATAAAAATATTTTTTATCATTATTAATATAAAATAGTATTATCTATAGGTTTTTTACATGTCATAATTTGCGGCTGTATTTCGTAATCAACTAAATAACATTTTTTAATTTTATCCGAAAAAAAAGCAGCACACCACGATAATGTACTCTTAGAACAAATTAATGTTTCCGCTTCTTTCATAATGTAATAATCAGTTAATACATCGTTATGTTCAAATGTTACGTGTATGTTCTTTGATATAAAAAAATCATTTAATTCCTTTAAATATCCTTTTTCAAATTCAGTTGTGGGTTCTTTACATACAATACATATTGTGTTTTTCACAATATTCTTTTTACATAGATTTATAATTCTTTCTGTTGAAGCAAACAAATTATGTGTTACAAAATCTTCCAGTCTTACATGCAAGACATTTGTATACCTTTTTTGAAAATCTGTTGGCGTATTTAAAATATGAATCATTTTAAAATACTCTCTTCTTCCATCGCCGGCATTAATACCATCTGTACTTACTTCGTGTAAAGGATGCTCTTTTATATAATTACATATTTCTTTCTTATATTTTTTATATATCTCATCATGTTGATAATAACCAGGCATTCTATATGCATTCTTTGCAACATGTACAGTTTCATCTTTGAGTAGTCTATTTGATATTTCATGAAAAGAATGATCATTCATTCCTATACTCCCTCCCCCATTACTTTGATATTCTAAATCAAAATGTATACTCAATATAGAGCATGCTAAATAACGGAATATCGCATTTCCTAACCTTCCGCGAGACTCAAAATGTATACTCATTAAATTACCACATTCATATTTTTTAACTTATTTTAAATAATTTATATAAAGGTTATGTTGTGTATAAATTATATGTTTTCATTATGTATTCCTACTATGAATCGGTATGATTTGCATTTGAGTAAATATTTACCAAATTATATTGATAATGAACTCATTCATGAAATTATAATTTGTGATGAAAATGGAAATGATGTGAAAAAAATAAAGGAACGTTTTCAAGATGTTGAAAAATTAAAACTTTATGTAAATGACAACAGATTAGGACCTTTCTTTAATAAAATGAAATGTTGCAAATTAGCAAAAAATGATTGGATTGCATTAATAGACTCTGATAATTATGCCAATCATGATTACTTTGAAATAATGAAACAATTTATTGAATCAAATACATTAAAAAAAGAAACAATATTATCTCCAGAATACGCTTCTGAAGTTTTTCAATGGAAACACTTAACTAATTCACCTAATAATGTTATAAATAAACAAACGTTTAAAAATATGAAATCTATTGATGATGAAAATTGTAAAAATAAAAAAAACGTTGGTGTAATCTCACATCTTATGAATGTCGGAAATTATGTTGTTAATAAATTTATTATTGATAATATTGATACTCATTCTAATCATTCATTTTTGCAGAATAGTCATAGTTTTGATGTGGTATTATTTAATTATTTATGCTTTCAACAATTAAATATGGATTTTTATATTGTTGGTAATTGCAAATATACACATTCTTCTTCTCAAGATAGTATTTTTATACAATACCATCATTTACTTCAAGATCAATCAAAACTAACTTATAACAACCTTTGGGCATATTTTGATAAATAAATTACTATAAATATAATTTAAATGTTTCTTTTATATTATATTATTATGATAATTGAGTCCATACCTCCTATCTTTCAACCAAATTATACTTCCAGATACCCTTCGTACAGTTCTGGTAAAAATATGGAAGAAATCTTCTATGCATATTTTTTAAAAGAACATACGAATATTCAAACTGATCTAGTATACTTACCAGTATTCTGGACATCTTATTATGTTACCAATGGATATGGAGAAAGAATTGAACCATTATACGATTGGCTGGATAAATTAGATAAAAATAAAAAGTATTTTACAATTGTTCAATATGCATCTGGTATATACATTAAAAATAGTATTCCTAATCTAATTGTATATTCTGCAGGTGGCGGAGGACTAAATTTAAAATCAGATAGTGTCAAAATTGACAATTTTTACAATTTAACGAGACATATATTTTATGGTAATACTGCAGACTATACAATACCTTTAATCTGCTTACCCAGTTTCCCTTGTATAAACATAGAAAAATATATTTATTGTTCTTTTATGGGTAGATTTGACACACATAAATGCAGAATTGAAATGAAAAAGTTACTACAAAATCATGACAAGTTTGTATTTTATAATTCAGTTGGTTATGAAGAATATAAAAAAATATTAAATACAAGTATATTTACGTTAGCACCAAGAGGGTATGGTTATACTTCTTTCCGTATCTATGAAGCTATTTTGGCAGAAAGTATTCCCATTTATATTTGGGAAAATAAAAAAATTTTACCCTTTGAAGATGTTTTAAACTGGGATGAATTTTCCATAGTAATCAATGCAAATGAAATTAAAAATTTACCTACTCTATTAGAAAAATGTAATATAAGTAAAATGCAAGCAAAATTAAAAGAAGTAAAACATTATTTTTCTTTTCAAGGAACCTTTGATTATATTAAACAAAAAATTACATAAAAACTGTATTTTAATTATACTATATGTCTGGTAGAGTTATATCAATCGCTATACCACATTATAACAATGCTGAATTCATGAAAGATACATTAGAATATATTGTTAATGATGATAGAATCACTGAAATTATAATATGTGATGATTGCTCAAAAGATTTTGAAACATTACAAGCATTGATTCAAAAATTAAATAACAACAAAATTATGCTATTTAAAAATGAAAAAAATATTGGCTGTTATCATAATAAATTATTTACTTTAACCAAATGTAATCATGATTGGGTTATTCTATTAGATTCAGATAATATTATTAATAAAGAATACATTGATGTATTATATAATATTGACACGTGGGATAATACCCTTATATACGCCCCCATGTGGGCAAAAACCTTTCCCGGAACTCATTCCCCTAACTTAAATTATTCAAAATTTAAAAACCAATTCATTGATCATACGAATTATCTTAATCATTTTAATGATATTGTGTTTAAATGCTTGATCAATACGTGTAATTACTTCATTCCAGTAAAACCTTATTTGCAAATAATGAATAAGTATACATATACACGGGAAATAATAGACTCCTTAGATTCAGCCGTTCTATTTACAGATTGGTTATGCGATAAAAATAAAGTTTTCGTTGTTGAAAATTTAACATATTTTCATCGTCTTCACAAAAATTCAAACTATACTTTAAGCCAATCAAAAAAACATACTGGTTTGGTTGAAAATAATCTAATTTCTAAAATAAATAACTTAAATAAATAAGAATTTATCAATTATAATGATCATTACTATTGATAAACTAAAATCAGCTTTTAATTTGAATATTAAAGGTATTTTTCATGTAGGTGCACATGATTGCGAAGAAATGGAAGATTATAATAAAGTGGGAGTTCCTATAGAAAATACCTATTGGGTTGATGCTATGCCACTTAAAATTATTACAAATAAACAAAAATATGGAGATAAATTAAATATTTATCAGGGTCTTGTATATGATGAAGATGATGTAACAGTTCCTTTTCATATAACAAACAATGGTCAAAGCTCTTCAATTCTTGAATTTGGATCGCATGAAAAAAACCATCCTCAGGTTTTTGTTGTCAAAAAAGAAACTATGAAAACTATTCGTCTTGATACATTAATTGAAAATAACACAATTCCTATACACACTCTAAATTTTGTAAATCTTGATATTCAAGGAGTGGAATTGCGTGCATTAAAATCTATGGAAAAATATTTACAACACATTGATTATATATACACCGAAGTAAATACTGAGGATGTGTACAAGGGATGTGATCAAATGGTTGATATTGATAATTATCTAAGACCATTTGGTTTTAATAGAGTTGCTACACAAATCATTGGACATTGTGGCTGGGGAGATGCCTTTTATATTAAGAGTTAAACCATTCATCCATACAACATTCTCATCTCTCCGTACGTCAACCGTTTGCCCGTTTGTGGATGGACAAACATTTTTGCAAGACCCTTTTCCAAACTATCTTCACAATATGTATCCACTATTTGTTTATTGTTTTCATCCATTCCATTTTCATTTGTAATTGATCTTAGTATCTGTTTCTCATCCTCAGTTAAAGTCTTTTTTTTAGTCGTTTTTGTACTTGTGTTACCCATATTCGTATCTACCATCTTTTATTTTATTTTAAATCATCAATTTTATATTTCCGAGGGTGTAAATATTTTTTGGTTGGTTTATGTATTATTCATTATGCATAAATTCTTTATATAATATATAATGGACAATTATTTAAAAGTTTCAATTATTGGTTTAGTAACAGGTATCGTAGCTTCTTTTGTTGGTGGTGGTGCAGAAATTCTGATCGTACCTTTATTAATTTACTTAAATGTTTTATCTGATTATAAAGAAGCAATAGCTACATCATTAGCATCATTATTATTACCTATTGGTATTGTAGCTGTTTATTTTTACAATAAACAAAATTGTACAAAAAAATGCATTCATTGGAATTATGCATTAACTATTTCTTTGTTTTTTGTATTGGGTACTTTTGCTTCTTATTATAGTAGTTCATTAGACAATAAATATTTAAAGATTATCTTCGCAGGATTAATGATTCTATTAGGTAGTTTGATATTATATGAAGAAATACATTAATACGTACATATTCAAGTACATTTTAAATTTCCAAAGGTGTAAATCATCAATTTTATATTTTAAAATTGATAATTGAATTATTTAAAAATAATACTTTAATTCATACAATGGTACTTATTTGTGATCAACCATATCAAAATAACGATTTTCAAGAATATTTTCAACGTTATCCCTTTCCATTAAGTGATTTCCAAAAATATGCAATTCAATCCATTGTTGAAGGTAACCATTCTCTTGTTACTGCTCACACTGGATCCGGAAAAACACTTCCTGCAGAATTCGCTATTGAACATTTTACTTCTTTACAAAAAAAAATCATTTATACAAGTCCTATCAAAGCACTCTCCAACCAAAAATTTCATGATTTTTCCTTAAAATTCCCACACATCTCTTTTGGTCTCTTTACTGGAGACATTAAAACGAATCCTGACGCTGACGTTCTCATTATGACTACTGAGATCCTCATGAATTATCTATTCAATCTAAATCAACAAACCGAACAGTCCCAACTACAATTTGAAATTGACATTCAAAAAGAACTTGCCTGTGTAGTATTTGATGAAGTACATTACATTAACGACAAAGAACGAGGACAAGTATGGGAAAAAACAATTATGATGCTACCCCCTCATATACAAATGGTTATGCTTTCCGCCACCATTGATAACCCATCCGGATTTGCAAATTGGTGCGAAAATATACACACTAACTCCAACAAAACCGTATATTTATCATCCACCGACCATCGCGTTGTACCCCTCACCCACTACAGTTTCATCACCACCACCGAGTCCATCTTCAAATACGTTACAGATAAACAAATTCAAAAAGAAATTAGAGAAAATACCAATAAACTCATTCTTCTCAAAGACCATAATGGAAAATTCAATGAAACCGGCTACAATACATTAATTAAAATGCAAAAACTATTTCAGTCCAACAATCAATATTTGAAAAGGAAACATGTATTGAATCAATTGGCTACATTTTTAAAAAACAAAAACATGATGCCTGCTATTGCTTTTATATTTTCAAGAAAACTGGTTGAAAGTTGTGCACTTGATATTACTGTTCCACTGCTTGAATTTGACAGCAAAATACCCTACACCGTTTCTAACGAATGCGAACAGATCGTTCGTAAATTACCCAATTATAAAGAATATATGCAACTACCCGAATATAAAACATTAGTTTCTTTGCTTGAAAAAGGCATTGGCATTCATCATTCCGGAATGATTCCTATTTTACGCGAAATAGTTGAACTGATGATTTCTAAAAAGTATATTAAACTTTTATTCGCAACTGAATCATTCGCTATTGGTCTTGATTGTCCAATTAAATCCGCAATCTTTACTAACATCACTAAATTTGATGGCACTGCTCAACGATTCTTACACTCTCACGAATATACACAAATGGCAGGAAGAGCAGGTAGAAGAGGAATAGACAAATTCGGTTATGTCATTCATTGTAATAATCTATTCCATACACCTTCCAAAACCGGATATTTAAATATTTTGTCCAATAAACCGCAAAAACTGAGCTCCAAATTTTATATCTCTTATTCTTTGGTATTAAACTTTTTGAAAAATAACCCCAATGCCAACATACACGAAATCTCCTGCTTTTGTCAAAAAAGTATGATTAAAGACTCTATTTTAAACTCTATAGAAACAATTACCAATGACATTCAAAGCAAACAATTAGAAAGAGATATAGACTGTGGTTTAAAAACAGACGAAAATGTTATTAAAAACTACCTTGAACAATTATCTATTTTTAAACATAAATCAAACAATGCAAGGAAAAAAGCACAGAAAACGATTGAAATGTTAAAAAATGAACACATATTTTTAGAAGAAGATCACAAAAAAATAGACAAAAAACTACTATTAAATAACGAAATTATTGCCCTTGAAGAAAATCTTGCTTTTTATGAAAACTATTTTCAAAACCAACTTCACAAAATTATTGACATCTTAATTGCAGACAACCTTGTTGCAGAAAAAGATACACAATATATACTTACGGATGACGGACTTGTTTCTTCTCATATCAATGAAATCCACCCTGTTATCATTTGCCGTTTAATGAAACATTGGGAGTACTTCACAGCATTTAATCATGTTCAAATGATTGGATTGTTTTCTTGTTTTACGGACATTAAAGTACATCAAGACAATAAAACGATAAACCCCTCTTCGGAAGATTCCTTTTTAAATGATGCAATATTTGATGTACTCAATTTATATGATGGATATGAAGAATTAGAAAGCAATAAACAAATTGAAACCGGAATAAAATATGAAAACGCTTTGCAGTTTGATATTATTGACCTTTCCAAACAATGGTGTTTATGTGAAACTGAAACGGATTGCAGAATCTTTATTGAAAAAGAATTGTATGAATGGAATATCTCTATTGGGGATTTCACAAAAGCTATGTTAAAAATTGTTACCATTTCTAAAGAATTAATAAGCGTATTTGAAACTGTATCGCAACTCTCAAACCACGTAGATGCATTGGAAAAATTAAAAAAGATTGAACCTCATTTGTTAAAATACGTAATGACTTCTCAAAGTTTATATGTGTAAAATTGACACAAGTAAACCGTTTGTATTTATAATAAATGATATCGCATAATAACAAAAAAGACTTTTTTAAACTTAGATACCATAAGAAAATTACTTTTGGATTAAGCGAAAATACCTTATTGGAATATGCCGGTGAACGATTTAACAAAACATATCAACAATACGAGTTCTTAAACTCCTACATTCGTTGTAGCGGACCATACGAAAACACTATTATTACCAAAGGACGGTTTTATGGGTTTGAAACATTACATTCAAAAATTGAAGTATTTAAAATGTATCAAACAACCGACGCTGGTGATTTACTACATAATATCTCCTTACCTCTAGATTTAGATGAACGATATAAATACCATATGACACGACATGATCTGTGTTTTCCCGTTTCTATACATATTGCTGTTGATTTATATCCATATTACATTAATCAAATCATATTAATATATTTACATTTTCAAAACAAAAATATAAATATTAATATGGACTGTTTTTACAAGATTTCACAATTTTTAAAACCCATTGAATTAAGGGGGTATGAAATCATTTGGAAAAAAAATAATTATTAAAATAATACAAAAAAACAGTATAATATATATTATGATCATATCACCACTTCATCCTATTGTTGAAGAAGACAGCAATCAATCTTCAGAAGCAGCTTTTATATCATACAATTCTGAGTATGAAGAATTTAAAAACAATGAAATACAAGAAAACTCTCTATTTACAAAAATTTTAAAAGGACTTTCTATTTTTTTAATCATCTCTTTTATCCTCATTATCATTTTTGTTGTTTATTACCATATTAAAAAAATATAATTAAACTATATATTATGAAAATTACGCTTCTCCAGGTCCTTCTTTTTATCTTGCTTATTCTTATCATTTATTTGTATACATTACCAAAATACAGCATGTTTTTACCTACCATCCCTATTTATAATAACGATGAAATCAAAGAGGTTCAACAAGAAGTACACGACAGAACTGTTTTAGATATACACTTCTTTGAATTAACAGACGAATCGGTATCCGACGCATTTATGACTGTTATCAATCATGAAAATGAAAATCTAAGATCACTCATTGTTCAACCACATATTATATTCATTGTTTACATATTAAAATACATTTTTAACCGCCCAAGACCAATACAACTAGACCCCACTTTAAATATTTTACCATCAAAAACCGCAGATAGCCCCGCCTACCCATCTGGACATGCCTTACAAGCATACTATTTAGCATATAAGTTAAGTTTAAGATTCCCTGAAAAGAAAGAAACTCTTTATACTCTTGCTGAAAAATGCACAAATATTAGAGTAAAAGCCGGACACCATTATCCGAGCGACGGGGTCTTCGCAAAATATATTGTTTCACAGATTGAAAAAATCAATAATTATTTTAACATTTCCCTGTAATCTCATTTATATTCAAAAATTATGTTTATTTTATTTCAACTTAAAAACATGTATATTTATTAATCATATATGTTTTTTCATTTATTGTTTTGTATCATTCAAATAACCCTTGCTTTTAGAATCAAATATAACAAAAATACTCCTTTTGTTGCAGAAGTGCATAATTTAGATATTCGTAAACTGGATATGTTCCAAGAGGATGATTTGAAATATTTATTCAGATCCACTCCAGTGTTGATATTTAAAAATCAAACATTAACTCCTCAAGAACAATATAAATTTTGTTCTATGTTTGACGCTAAGCACACGAATAAAGTGGTTCATCCGTTTCGCCATACAGAAGTACCCGATTGTCCACAATTAGCTTTACGCGGAAAAGGAAAAATACAGGATACATTTGGTGTAAAAAATAGGCATATTTTAAACGCAAAAACATTTAAATACAATACTGTTTGGCATCAAGATCTTGTTGGAAGTAAAGACAAATTACCAACGGTTGTCAGTAGTATGTATATGTTACAAACACCAGAAAAGGGTGGTTCTACGTTTTTTGCGAGTCTGGAAAAAGGATATGAAAATTTCAATAATAATTTAAAATTCTCAAAATATAATCATTTACAGTGTTGTTATTCAACTAAAAAAGCATTAACTGCAGAAATTGACCATACTGGTTATGGAAGAATTGATAATTATTGGACAGAAGATTTAAAAGATTTAAAAGATTTAAAAAACATAATTGAAGATCTGGTTATTCAACCTCTGGTGGTTTATCCTGACGATAGGTCAATGAAAAAAACACTTATGATTACTCCTAATAAATTGTATAATTTTTTGGGATTTACGCCACAAAAAAGTCAAGAAATCATGCGTGAGATACTGAATACATGTGTTCTTGTAGAAAATAATATATGTGAAGTTGTATACGAAGAAAATGATTTAGTTGTTTTTAATAATAGAAAAGTTATTCATACAAGCTCACCTACAGAAGAAATTGAAGGTACCCGAATATTTTCATTACTCTTTTTAGATACAAAAGAAAAATTTGTTTCCTTAGGTTTCTTTAATTAAAAACATTTTATATTTATGATATGTTATGTTTTACTCAATGCTTATCTGCTGACTAAAGCATCAAATACCATCGGACCACACTCTGCTGTATTAATTGGATACGTCGCTACATATGGTTTTTGTTTTTGTTCTGGATCCCATCTATATATTTTAAAATATTTTATGTGTTTGTTTTTATTTACAACGATTTTAGCATTTTCTATATACATTTATCACGATTTATTTCAATTTTATGTCTGAATATTTCCTCAACATCTCATCAAGACAGTTCAACTCTTCTCCGCATATGGCTATTATAGGATACGGTGAAATGAAACTTATTATATGATTCCTAACATCCAATGGTAATAGAGCACCAGGTAAGCATTTATATTGTTGTATAAATAAATCTTCGCATTTTTTTTTAAGTTTTAATAGATTTTTTTTAAATTTATATAAATATAAGAACTCGCTCTTTTTATTCAGTATAGGATAATACACATACGTTATTCTCTCTTTACATCCAATGATTGGAATACCGCAACCTATCTCCTTGACAAGACCGTGACCATAATTTTTTTCTTCTACATATAATTGAGGTATAGTTTCTGGATATCTAAACACCAACAAAATAAAACTTCTAATTTGTTGACATCTTTCAAAGTAAGTTATTTTAGGACACATTATATAACCATTGTGGCATACTTTCATTTTTTTTGAGTTTTTGATTTTTTTTGAGTTCTTGATTTTTTTGTATAGATGTTTATCATAGAATTACCTTTCAATTTTTCGTTATTTACGTGTTCTTTCTAAAGATTCAAAATCAAAATTAAAACTTGTACCACAGCCACACGTACTTTTTATATTTGTATTTTTAAAATCAAAACGAGAACCCATGATATCTTCAACATAATCTACCTCTGTTCCAAGCAAAAACATCATACTTTTATTACACAAATACAAATTGTGCATATTTACCTGAATCTTTTCATCTAATTTATGCGGCTTCTTGTCTTCTTCTAATACTTTAAATTTATATGAAAACCCATTACAACCCCCTCCCTTCAAATATAACAATGCACTTTTACCATTATTTTTTATGAGTTCATTTATCTTTTGTTTTGCTTTTACAGTAATAGATATCATATTCTAATATTAGAAATATTATTTCTCAAAATTTTATTATTCGTGTAATAAAAAATTGAAATTCTATTTATTTTTATTCTACCGTAAATACTTATGATGTCTCTTGAAGACAATGATATAGCTATTTATGCTACCACAGATAGTGAAACCAATTCAAGTTCTGACGAATCAGATCTTCTCAGTGAAGCGTCTTCTTACAATTCCGATGATTTTGAGATCATTGACGAAATTTATAGAAATGAAATACAGTTCATTAACACCGGTAAACTCAACAACCACTATTACTTAGGATTGTACGAAGACAATCTGGAATCTTTTATTATGACAAATAGCCTGTCCGTACGCAATTATTTTACTTTTCCACACCAAAATTGTTTAGATTATCTGTTTTATTACGGAGACTCCGTCAATGCTTCTTTTAAAAATATTGACATATTAAAATTACAAATAACAGAAGGTGGCGTCTATAACGTAATTGTCAAGACATTTTGGTTAAAGATAGTTCAACGAAGGTGGAAAAGTATTTTCAAAAAAAGAATGATTATTACTAAGAAGCGGTGCACCTTATATGCTATTCAATACAGAGAAAGAAACGGTAAATGGCCAGACAATCTACAACATATTCCTTCTTTACAAAGTATGCTTATTTGTTAAAAATTGATATGTTTTTATTTTTTATTGGGTTATCATACTAATCATGGAATCTGAAAATCTTGTTTTTACGCGTTACCTCTACATTGAGAAACAAGTCAAACACTCTCTGCTCTTGTCTATTTTAAATAAAGATATTCAACAATCTTTATTTTGGGCATTTGAACTCTATTATTCATATCTTTCGCAAGAAATGCTGATTATAGAATATTTATTGGACATTTATAAAACAATGTATGAGAAAAACCATCCTGCTTTACGGAATCTCTTTACTTCATACGTAACATCCTGGGAAAAAGACGATAACCCAGCTCATTTTGCAAATATTGTATGCACTTTATGTACACGTAGTTACGATTTAGAATTATTTTGTAAGACATATTTTGAAGTGGAGGGCGATCAACAAACAATTAAATCCACTAACTTTATTGTAAATGTTCCAGAAAAAGAACTAAATATGTATAACCAAAGCAACGAAACCATATTGCCAAGAAATGTACTTAAACAAAACTGCAAATACAAAGTAAACACTACCTGTAACTCGGTTTTTGACTTGAAACTACCCAATGAGGAAACCATCAAAAATGCATACTATTACAATTGGATATATTATGCATCCAGATTGCCTTTGTGGGAAGATAGAATACTAAAATGTAATGGTGTTATAGATGAAACCCACGAAAAAGTCGTTTTTAATAATGACGAAGATCTTGAAATGTTTTACCAAAAATATGGGTATGAACCCGACGAACAGTCTGTTGAACTACAATCTAAATTCATGGGAATCCCATTATCCAAAGAACAACTCTCTTTGGACAATTTTTGTGACAAATTCCATTTCACTTTGAAAATAATTAAAAACGTCAACAACATAACCTATACTGTAAAATAAATATTATTATCAAAGAATATAAAGTTTACTTGACATGTTCTATTGTGTATATATGTGTATATTGTAAATAGTTGTATAGTAAAAAAATGCTGGTTTAGCTCAGTCGGTAGAGCACATGGCTGTTAACCATGGGGTCATAGGTTCGAGTCCTATAATTAGCGATTCCTATATAGTCTAATGGTTGAGATATGGCCCTTTCAAGGCCGGGATCTGAGTTCAATTCTCGGTATAGGAAGTTTCTGTAGCTCAGTTGGTTAGAGCATCGGTCTTATGAGCCGAAGGTCGGCGGTTCGAGCCCGCCCAGGAACATTGACCTAAATATGTCTCTAAACTGTTATGGGAAGTGGGGGAAATCATCTTCTAAATACATTCATTTAATGAATGCGGTCTCCATAATTTGTATGGTGGGTGGGTCATACAATATAAAATTTGCACGAATGTCCGAGTGGTCCAAGGAGCCAGACTTAAGACCTGGTAGCGCAAGCTGCGAGGGTTCGAACCCCTCTTCGTGTACGAATTTTTTTTAGCTCCGCTCCTATAGTGTAGTGGTTATCACTCAGGACTTTGAATCCTGAAACTTGGGTTCGAATCCCAATAGGAGCTTCTGTATAGCTTGTATATAGTTCCCTACCTGATAGAGCAGACAATTTTTTACGCATATAGTCACGGTTTCACTAACCAAGTCTAAATGTGTTATGTAAAATATTTTTGTATATGTAATATAATGGAAAATACTTCCGTGAATAATAAATCTCAGAACAATAAAACAAAAAAACCAAATGAAAAAACTTTAGATAAACCAATTGTCACGATTGGCAAAGAGGATTTTCAAACCGCTTTTTTTCAAAAAGAAATGAAATTTTGCACGAAACACAAATCATAAGTAATCGCACATTATCTTATTATTGTGTTTTCTTCCACTCACTTAGCTTAACGATAAAGCGCTTGATACATTAGCAGTGTGGCGCAGAGGCAGCGCGTCAGGCTCATAACCTGAAGGTCATTGGATCGAAACCTTTCACTGCTATTAAAACATCAAGAGAAAGAGGTTTAATTCCTCTGGTGAGTATCCTGGGCAACCAACCTTGCCCACTTATATATAAATATATATTAGTAAACGAACAACAATACTTATACTCAAATTAATAGGTATGTTAAATTAAACTGGGATTTTTTATTAAAGAGCTCAATTCCAGTTATAATAGTCAACGTTTTAAAAGGTGCTTTTAGGTTGGACACCATTGTTTATATTACACTTTGGCAGGTGTTTAAATATGAATCATTCAATGGTGTAATTGATGTAATATATTGATCTGTTTAACGTAACTTAATTGAAGGGTTTCAGAATAGAAACTAATTCCAAAGATATTTATAATATCTTGTTCACATCTAAACAAATTACACAAAGTGTGATATTACATTGATTGTTAAGCAAGGGAGTTTAATAAATTGTACTTCCTGGGAACAGAATCTCAAATTTAAATGTATTTTACTATTTTCATTTCTAAATAAAAATATTGATTTTGAAAATAATAAATATATTTGAATACGAGCATGCGAATATGTGCTCTTTACAAATTGCTGCCAGCAATAAACAACAAATTTTTTATTAAGTTAAACGTAATAAAAAATAAATAATTAAAACTATATGATTGAATTAAACGTTATCTTAATCGTATATTCAATGGCTGCAACCTTGGTTATTTTGTTTGAAAGTTTTAGCAGAAACAACGATTAACTTTCTTCTATATTTTTTATGTATTCTTTTTGTTCTGCTCTTATCAATCCGTCATATATGTCCATATTCTCTTCTCTTGTAAAACACCTTTTAACTGCAGTTTTTCTACATAATGCGTAATGACTTCCTGAATATACATCATTCATATAATAAAATTCAATTGTACGATTACATATTGGCCTATTCAAATGGTTCTTCACTGGAGAAACATCAGGTAAATAGGTTACCATTTTGCATTCTCCTTTATTAAATACATATTTAGGAACAATTGGACGTTTCGTAGATCTACACTGAGGACACGAAAACCCCCTCTTTTTTGGTATCCAGTTTGACATGCATTTAAAACAAATTGTTAAATTACAAACACTACACACTACGGGAGGTTCTCCATAATTTCGCCAACCAAGCACTGCATGTGTACTGCATTCATCTTCTACATATACATCCATATATTTTTGAAAAATAACATTCCAATATTTCATTTTTACAACAGTTGAAGTACATACAACGCACTTTTCTAAATCTTTGACTTCTTCATCTTTTTTTAACATCAAAGGATAATAACAGTTCTTCCATCGTTCTTTTAATCGCATTATTAGTTGAGACCTATTTAAAGTAACTGGTATAGGATCATAGTCGTATTTCCTGTACAACCGCTGTCTCTTTACCTCCAACTTTTTAGGCAACTTTTCACTTGGGTCATAATATTTATTGTTTTTATCATTATAGAAATAAGATCTTTTATAAAACGTTTTCTTCATTACAAAATTATACGCCATCACCCGCAACAACTTTGTTGAGTAACTATTAAAATCTGGGCATGTTTTTTTATTCATACATCTGAAATAATTTACATAGTAATTGTATTTACTACAATTACAAGTATAGTGTTTTTTAGAATCACACAATAAACAGTTCATTTTTTCATGTAAATAAACTATAATTTAGATATCAATTTTACATCGTCGTTTATTTTTATTTTTTTTCTTGGCTCACCTGTAGATGTTGTTTTTGTATTTTTTTTAGCTGACGGTTTAGCTGACGGTTTAGCTGCAGATTTAGATGTGGATTTAGATGTGGATTTAGCTGTTGTATTTCTTTTAGCTGTAGATGTAGATATGGATTTAGATGTGGATTTAGCTGTTGTATTTCTTTTAGCTGTAGATGTAGATTTAGATGTAGATTTTTTTTTGGATTTAGATGTAGATGATTTAGCTGCGGATATTTCTGAAGGCGTTACTTGTTTAATTACTATATTTTGTGTCTTTATATCAAGACAATCTATACCCTCATCAACAATCAATCCATAAAGGATATTCTTAATATCCGTAGAAATTTTGTTTAATTCATCATTATTCTGTGTTTTTAATATATGATCACTTTCATCTACCATTTCAGGATGACTTCCCACAACATGTTTCATATAATTTTTGTGTTCACACGAATGAAATCTATTAAAGATAATAACTAATTTTTCTAATACAGGTTTACATACCAATTTCATCATTTCTTGTTTTTGTGGTTCTGACAGTCTATCATTTACATGCTCCTCTACTCTACAACATTTAGTATACATTTCCTCGCTCATTATAGTATCTTTCATTAAATAGTCTATAACAATATTATCGTACAGACGTGGCATTACTATTTTTTTTAATGATTTAATTAATGGAATAATATCATTACTTATCTCTTGTTTAGATTCATCCAAAGAACGAAGTGTATCTAAAATCGTATAGTATATAGAAAAATATATATCACGCAAGTAATGCCGAACGTACATGAATAATTCTTTTGTGTATTCATAATCTTTTGCACATATGGAGTTTACCATGTTTCTTTGAACTCCTTCATTAATTACATTTGGTTCCATAAAAATATTAATTTCATGCCATCTTAAAAAAAAATTACCCAAGTAAATAATGTAAAAATCAAACTTAACTCTTTTATCTTGTAGATCATTTACATTTTTCGGTATTATACAAGAATTTATATCAAAATCAATGAGTTTTACAGATATATTTGAACCTCTGTCATTAAATTCTCGGGTTTCATTGGTTAACTTGTAATTATTAAACATATATGTTGTTAAATTTTCATCATAAGCTTCATGAATTGTAGTAAAGTAATATCGTGTTATCGTGACATCGTTTTCCATTTTCTCTTTTAATAGCCAACCAACCCATTTATTTAATGGGGAATACCCTTTCTTGCCAACAATATTTAACAGTTCTATTGTTCTATCAATAATTATGCTTAATTTACTTGTATAATTTACACTCTGTGTTGTTTTTAATAAATTATACGGCAATGACTCCAAAATTGCGTCTTTGTTATATATTTCATCTGATTCACCATTTTCATACTGTCTCCGTTCAATTAAGAAATGTTTGTTTATTCTTAAAACACACTTTTCCTGAGTTTTGGTGTCTTTTATAAAGTAAACATCATTAAATGTACCTTGTGCTTTTTTTACAGGTCTCTCACTATCATATTCGTAACCAAAATCTTCAATACTGTTATAAATTTCACTATAACGATCATCTTTATTCATATCTATTTCAGCATAAAACTGTTTTTCAGGTATAAAACTTGCCATATTTAATATATATTCATATATTAAATATTTTAAATAATACTATATGTAATAATTGTTGTTGATGCAAATAATGTTCCGCCCCAAACCGTATCTAAAATAGTGACATAATCTGGCCATTTTTTAAATATAGCGTAATTGGTAGATTCATAAACTCCATATATTAGAATACCTAACAAAAAGGCATCCACTGGTGTTTTTTTATTTCTTAAAATAAAATAATACAAACCCAGTATTAAAAATATATAACATACGATTACACCCATTGGTTTTACTACCATTACCGTTCTTTGTATTCCAGCAACAATCTCATGGAATAATTTTGATGTTATACCTAAATATATAGAATCTAATATTAAAAATACTAATCCTGAAATAAGTATTGTGTATAGTTCCTTTAACATATACAATAGAATGATATTAATTTTTTTCTACTAAAATATGACGTGATAAGTTCTTTATTATCTTATTATCTAATCTTATTTGCTCTTCTCCCATATCACCAAGAATGTTACGCATCATGCTTATACAAAAATCATATTTTGGATTATCCCAGTGCTGACATTCTGGATGTTTTTCTCTCCATAACGGTACTATACCATAATTTTGCTCTGCAACAATCGTTATCATATTTTTTAGTCGTTGATTATCGGGGGTATCTTTACTCCATTCATCATTATCCTTAATATACATTGTTTCGCGCTTTAGATCCGTACAATGTAACGGTCGTTTAGATACATCCAAATCCTTAATACGAGACAAAATCATATTTGTCATTCCTGCAACATAACCATTTTTTCCTATGTTTTCTATATCCTTAAAATCAATGTTAATATTTTCAATAAACTCTGACATATTCATAGCATCTTTACAGGTAGTATTTAAAAAGAAATTTAAATTGAATTTTTGATTATTATTTGTTGTATTATTTGTGATGTTTGTACGGTTAGACAACTCCATAATCGTCTTGTTTTGTTCAATAATCATTTCTTTGAACTCTTGGTTTTGTTTTAATAGATCAATAAAATGTTGTTGTTTAATTGAATTGTCTCCATCATCCGTTTCATAACTATTATATCCATCATTTATATAGGTGCAATATTTTTTATGCTTACATAAACCGCTCTGATATTTGTATTTTTTACCACATTCACATTCATACTCACTTTGAATATGCTTTGGCGAGTTTTGGCGAGTTTTTTTATCCAAACTCGCCATACGATGCTTCAGTGTGGCAAGATGTTTCGTAAAGTCACTTTTTTTACTGCATATATAGTTGCAATGTTCACATAGAAATTTTCGGCTTTTTAAAATCTTATTATTTGAATACATTGTTATCCTAAATGGATAAAAAAAAACTCGCTTAAATCCTTTTCGGAGGAAAATATAAAAAAAAGGTTGCAGCGAAATTTGTCGTGAAATTTGGTCACCTTCATAGCACCACCAGGCAAAAAACACAAAGTGTGTTTTTTTTGTTAGAAACTTTATCTCGAAAATTTTTTTTGGACATTTATTTTTGTCCATTTTTTTTTTTCGACCTGAACTTTTTTCGAAAAAAAATACAATATTTAATAGACACTGAAAATTATAAATCTGGGTTATTTATTTCTTGTATAACTTCAGTATCGTTTGTTGATTTTTCTAAGATAGGTAAATCTATAGTTTTCATAGGTTTATTCTTAATATTATGCTGTTGTAAATAGTAAAAACACAATTCTTTAGAATTAGCAATGCAGTTCATGGGTGTATTGTAAGTGAAACTGGTTAGTAACGTATTAGAATCATAATATTGATAACTATACCACCAATAACAAGGAATATAGAGAACCTGTCCTTCGGTTACATCAAATTCCAGAAATTTCATTTTGTCCATCTCACCGAAATGGTTCCTGTCTGGCTTCCATACATTGATCGGCGATTTGAATTCATAATTCTCATAATCATGGTTTGGATATAGATATTTACAACTCTTCCATGGAGTTAATTTAACTCTAATTTTACCACTATTCACGGTAATGAAGTGTCTATAATGGTTATGGTATCTGAAAGGAACATATGCTTTTTCAGAGCCAAACATAATGTCATATTTAGTATTTATAGTGAAGTGTGGTTTTAAGAAATAATCACAATTTTGAAACACAATATCAATACCAGCATCTTCAATAAATAAAGAATTGTCTTCTGAAAAAAAAATTCCTTTGGTATCTGTTTTAATTAGACTTTGAGAACTTTTATGAGAAAGAAGCACAAAATCAACAGAATCGTCGTTTTTATAGTAATCTTGAATGTCCTTAATTTTAACTTCACACGATTCTTTTTCTTCGATGTTGTCACTGTTAATAATATTGTATAAATCCGGATTGATTTCATTGAAATTAAAAATAGAAGGCTGTTTTATGTCACAAACCTCTTGTAAATGTTGATTATCCTTGTAATCAAGTTCATAAAGCTCCAAATCTTCGCTTTTTTTATATTGATGCGTAACATGAATGTATATCAGCAAAATAAGAACAAACAATAGAAACTGTAAAAAAAGATTCATATACACAATATACATACTATATATTGTTTATTTAAATGCATTTAATCATCTCCTATTTTAGGGGCTAAATAAAATGTCATAGTAGCTTCTTCCTCATCTAATTTATAAATGATCTTCATAGGATAATCATGGGTTAATATAATATCCACTTCTTTTGATAATTTATGATAACTACAAATATTATGAATACGACTTAAACTAAATGATATCTTCATTACCTCTTCACTTTCACTTATGGAATACTCTGTCAATTCATCAACCTTAATATCCACCTTCATTTTACCAGAGTCAACACTATGCGAAATTAATTGTACTTTCTCTTCTGAACATTGGAACTCTATTGTATCTCCAAATATCTGCAATTGTGTAATGATTCCCGCAAAATAACTGGACGGCACTGAAATATCTGTATTACTATTAAAATCCGGTATTTCCAATAATTCCACGTCTAAATCAATTAAATTTATTTCAAAATGTTTATCAAAACTTTGTTTATTTTCACTCGTGAAATGAATATACAATTTATCAGAATCTTTCTCATATTCTAAATGAATGATTTGATCCTTATCACGACTATTTAACACTTTAAATAAAACATTCGCTTGTATTCCCATAGTAACAGAACAATCCTTCATTTCATACTCATCAAACCACAATTTCGGTAAATTAATTTCAACTATAGATACACGACTACTATCCATCGTCTGTAAATACATTTTGTCGTCAGTAAACGTGATATTTACATGTTCCGTAAATAACTTAATGTGCTGAAATAAACTCGTAAATGTATCCGCCTTTAATAAATTATTGATCTTAACATCCATAATATATAAATACTGTTTGTTTTAAATAATTTAACTATTTAATCAATTTTTCAAAACTGTCTTTTGTTTCTTTTTTACTATACATAAACACTTTATCTGTTACTTTGTTTTTAGATATCCCTATAAAAAATGGTTGTAATGTGACCATAACAGAAGGTGCATTGTAAATAACGAGCTTGTTTAATTCATCACTAAAAACAATATTACCATTTTGTTCATTCATATTATACAGAATTTCAAACATATGTTTAAACCTTTCATGAGCCGTCATGGTATACGTATCCATATTTATATGCAGTTCAAAATTATTCCACGTATGAATTGTCTGTCTAATAATATCAAATAAATGATAAATAATCGTTTCAATGTTTGAAGTTGTTGCAAAATTTTTCAAAATAGGATATGCAACAATGATTTTATTTGTTTCTTTTTTATTAAAGATAGAAATCTGCAATACGGAAGTTAAGTCAATATTGTTTGCTATTAATTGATTACATTGCAATTTTTGTTTGTTTTTAAAAAATATATTTTTGTTATTTGACTCATAAAATGAGTTTTTTAATTCATTCATTTTCTTTTCAATTTCGTCCATTAAATTTACTATAGATGAATAAATTATTTATCTTCATCTTCTTTAATTATATTATTATTTTCATTTATTTGGTTAAGATCTTCTAAATTATTTTCCGTTTGTAAAACAGTTTCATTTACTTGAGTTTCATCTTTTTTATTTTCTTTCCCTTCAACACTGTTTTCTTCAAGTGAAAAGGTAGCAGTATTTGCAATTTCTTCATTCACATCAGATAAAACCCGGATTCTATCATCATGCAATGATTTGTTTACTTCCATTGTAAATGTTTGCAATTTTAATAATGCATTTTTTAAATCTGCAATTTCATTTGCAATAATCTCAAAACGACTGTTAAATTCAACTAATATATTGTCCGGTAATGTATTTTCTTTTTGTGTACCAATAGAGTTTGTACTTTCTTCTAAAGTTTTTAGTCTTTTGTCAAATGTTGAAATAACTTGTTGTAAGGTGAGACCTGTTTTTTGGTTAATTTGGTTAGAATCGTTTGATTTCGTTGGTGTTGTAGAAGCATTAGCAGCTGTTCCAGCTCTTCTTCTTATTGCAGCAGCGTTGGATGTACTCATTATAAAGTAAATAAAATGAAATCTCTATATCCATAAAGAATAAATATTTATGCTGACATTTTCATTTTAATACTATCATGATATAGATATTCTTCTAAGAATTCAACATCTTCAATGCAGTAATCGTCTATATTTTCGTGTTTATTTTTGATTGTTATTTTAGGAAAACATTTAGGTTCTCTTTCTATTTGTGTTTTTAATGCTTCAAAATGGTCTTCGTATATGTGAGCATTCCCCAGGAAGTATACAAATTCATATGGCTCAAGATCACAATGTTTAGCAATAATATGAATTAAGAAAGAATAAGAAGCAATGTTAAAAGGAACTCCTAAACCAACGTCTCCACTTCTTTGATAAAGAGAACATGATAAATATTTGTTTTCTGTTACATGAAATTGGAACAAAACATGACATGGGGGTAATGCCATTTCATCAATTTGGCAAGGATTCCATGCATTTACGATGATTCTGCGCGAGGTTCTCTTTGTTGGGTCTTTTAAAATATTTATAGCTTCTAATAATTGATCAATACCTTTGTTTGTATAATCAGTATGACAATTTTCATAAGGAGCGTTGTAATGTCTCCATTGAAATCCATATACTGGACCTAAGTCGTCTTCTTTATTGTTTTGTAAATTACGAGAATCTAAAAAGGCACGACTGGCGTTTGCGTCCCAAATATGTACATTCTGTTGTTTTAAAATTGTGTTATCCGTATCTCCACGTATAAACCATAATAATTCCTTCAAACATGTTTTCCAAGCAGTTTTTTTAGTGGTTAAAATAGGTATTTGACCATGTTTAAGAGAAAACCGCATCATGTTCCCGAAAATAGATTGTGTTTTGCCGTTTCTGGTTTCTTCAAAAGAACCATTTTCAAAAATATTTTTAATTAAATCAATGTATTGATATTCTTCTTGATTCATAGAATTAATTAGCATATTTCTTTATATATTTTCTATGGTTTGATTATAGAATGGAAGTTTTACAAGAAACGACAATATCAAAAAAAACTTTTTTATCACATGTATTTTCCATGACTGAAGAGAGCAATGCAGAAATATTGAATGCTTTGCAATATTCTTTTATGGGTGTCATCCCGGTGGTGATTTTAAATAAAACAATTCATAGATTTATTCCCGAAGCGGATCCGGAAAAGAGTTCAATAGAACTTTTAGCAGAAATATTTATACAATTATCTTTAATATTTGTTGGAATTATTATCATACACAGAATAATAACATACATACCAACATACAGTGGTTTCAAATATGAGAATTTATGTTTAACAAATTTAATTTTAGGGTTTTTAATAATTGTTTTGAGTATTCAGACAAAACTCGGATTAAAGGTGAACATAATGGTGGATCGTATTGTGGAATTATATAATGGTCCAGGTGGATATGAAATGAAAGAAGGTATGAAGAATAAAGTAAAAGTGAACAAACCTGTATCACAACATGCACCGAGCCAAGCGGATTATTTAGATAATGCGAACATGCAATCAGGTATGTTTCCCCCAGCTCCGGTAGCAACAACAAGACAAACAGGGCCATCTGATTCGTATGACAATATGATACATACAGGAGTAAATATGGCAAATGAAATGATAAGTACTGGAGGACCTATGGCAGCAAATGGATTATTAGGCGGTTCTTTCGGTTCATCCTTTTAATTAATATATTGGCTTTTAATATATTAATTAAAATTATACTATGGCTGGAAATATTTCAATATCTACAGATAATAGTGCAAATCATATTTTTGATAACAGTGATAATACGATTTTATTAAATAGTTTATATGGCGATTACCAAAATATAGTAATAAAACAGAATTCGGAATGGTTTGAACAAATAGAATACATAATATTTAGAAATGAAATGAAGTCCATAAAAAAGAACTATTTGGTGGTTTTAAAAGAATGCAAAGAAAATAAACGATTATTGGATTTAAAATATGACGACTTAAATACCATTGTAAATAATATACAAACGTCTGTAATCTTTTTTTCAACATTTTCTGGGTTTTTACAGGCAACTCGCATTCAATTTAATATAAGTGATACCATAATTTCAATTATATCAATAACAATTTCAACCTATATATCCTTGTTGTTATCCATTTCAAAATATTATAAATTGGACGAAATGAAAGAAAAAATTCAAGTATTGCGCGAAAAGTTCTCCTTATTACACAATAAATTGGATTATCAAATGGATATTCTTGGACCATGGTTAAATAAACATGTGTGGATCCATCAAGATTCAAAAAAGAAATTGGTTGAATGGGCAGAGTTACATACACAATTAAAAGAGGAATATGATGGCATTATAGAAACAAAGAAAGATTTAGTAACTGAATTTGAAATCATAATGGATACAAAATCCAGAAATAGTTATTTTATTAAAAATAGAGAACTGAACTATAAAAACAGAATAAAATTAAACGAATGGGATAAAAAAGAGAGTGATTTAGAGGCATCTATACAAAATACGGAAATATCCAGACCGTCAATTTCATTAAAACATGAAGAATTAGATAATTGGGATGATGACATGAGCGACTCAGATTAATTTTTTCTGGATTGAATGTCCATGGTATTTAGTAATTCTATTTTCTTTAATGATTTTTCAAAAGCATTCTCTTTGTCAATGTTTGCGAACAAATATTCAGTATTAGGGCTTTTTTCATTTTTCTTAATTTGTTTGTATATAGAGTTGATTTTTTTTACAACGTTTGAAATAATCATTTTGTCTTTTACCAGATCAATGTCTGTCTTTACATCTTCAGTGCATAAAGAAACTGCGAAATAAAGTAGATATCTTCTTTTTTTACAAGATGCAGTTGTATATTTAATACAAAACAATTCAAACAAATTATTCATAAGTTGTTCAACAAAAGTGTTGTGTTGCTTACTGTAATAAATTAGAACATCCCAAAGAATCCAAATAATATCATTTCTGAACTTGGTTTCTACTTTTACAAAAGATCGCGCTTCTGATAAGCATTTATTTTTTCTTTTTTTACAAATATTTTCAAATTCAATACACCATTCTATCCAATAACAGGCGTTTAACATATTTTTTTTTCATTGGAAATATTAAAAGCAAATTCGTTTGCGGCAATGAATAATTCTTTCGGATCGTCGGATTTAAAAATGGGGGATACAAAAGAGATGTTAGGTGCTATTAATTTTTCAGACATTTGTGTGATATCAAATTCGTCATCTTTTTTTAATTTAACAGCTTCAAAACTATTCTTTTTTTCAGATAAACAAATAGTAGATGTAATTTCTGCAAATAATTGTCTTATTGTGGGATGATTTCTTAATTGTAGGATATTCAGGAATTCCCCGGATTTAATAATGCTTTTAAAAATATCGTAACGTTTGCTTAAATAGATGACAATTTTGGGATTTCCTAAATGAATATATTTGGACATATAAAAAAGATAAATTTCCCATAATTCAGAAAAGTGCCCAGCACAAACGAATTCAGCCGCCCAGTTGCATGCTTCTTCTATTTTTTTGTTTTTTAATGAGTTAATAAGTTGTGTTTTGACTTCTGTTTTTTTGAAACCAGAAAAGGTAATACTTTTAAATTGTGGGGGGTCTCTTATATCGTTTATTTCAGAATTATCGTTTACAAAAATATTTTCTTCTGTCATAAATTATATTTCAAATAGATTAAATATAAAGTTATTGTACTAATTATAATAATGTATAAAATTAAGTTTTTTTCAAGTTTTTGTGATTCAAAAAATTGTAAAGAAGTGTATGAAAGGTTATGTGAAACGAAAATATTTTCCGAAAAGGGGTTGTATAATAATATTCAGATCACATTGGGTGATGATTTTACACATGTGGTTATAATAAATACAGCAATGCCCGAAATCCCATCGCATATTCCTAAACAAAATGTGTTAGGATTGGCATTTGAACCGTTAGTATTTTTGAATTTAACACATAATTTTGTGAATTATGCAGTAAACAATATTGGAAAGTATTTTATTGGTGATAAAATGAATTTACCGGATCCATTTGTGGAGCATTATAGTTATATGTGGCATGCAACCCCATTAAAACATATACCTATAAAGCTAAATAAGATGTCAATTATGATTAGTATGAAATATCAAACATTTGGGCATAAATATAGACATGAATTAGTAAATCGGATTTTAATAGAGAAGTTACCAATAGACATATATGGTCGTGGTTGTAAAGCGTACAAAGTAGATTCTTTACAATTAAAAGGTGAATTTAATGAAATAGAACCATATGAAAGTTATGATTTTCATATTGCAATAGAGAATGTGGAGTCTAATCATTATTTCAGCGAAAAAATAACAAACCCTTTATTAAATGGGACTATTCCGATTTATTGGGGTTGTAAAAATATAGATTCTTATTTTCCAAATGAAGTTATACGATTAACAGGTAATGTGGATCAAGATATACGATTAATAAAAGATATTTTAGAAAATCCAGAGAAATATAAACGAAATATAGATTTAGAAAAAATAAAAACAGAGATTTATTTATTAAAGAACTTAGATACTATATTTAATCATTAATTTAATCTATACATATTACATAATCATGCCTAAAAGAAAAAGATCCAAATCAATATCACCAGGTCAACGGCGAATAACTGAATACTATAGTGATTTAAATACAGAAATAAAAAATTTTATAAATGCTTTCGGTAATTCTAATGATGAACGAAAAAAGGAGGGTACAATACAATCTTTTATAACCTATTTGATTTCAAAATATGCACCTAATAATAATGTAACAACGGTGGAAAAAAATAATTTAACAAATCACATAAGATCGTTTATATATCAATTGGGTAATGCTAATAATGAAGAAAAAGAATTTATAATAAAAAATTTTGAATACTATTTATTTCATGTATTTTTTGGTGACAGCTCTGTTAATGTAAATCATAGTGATATACTATCAGATGGATGGGTTATGTATAAACATGAACATTATTATTATATGGTGACTCGTGATGATGTAACCACGCCACATGTGTTTAATTTTAATCATGATAGCATGGTAGCCGCAATAGCCAATGCAGATAGAGACGGTGACCATCCTAATTTGTTTTATTTGTTTAAAGAGAATAATGTAAATCAATTGGAAGAAGTTTTATTAGTTAATGCGGATACAACAAATATATATATGCGTCCATCAAATATTTTTGGAGGTTTTAAAAAGAAAGTGAAGAATAAGACACACCAGAAGTTAGATAACAAGCAAACAAAGAAGTCAAATAACAAGCAAACAAAGAAAAAGAAAAAAAATTGACTTAATATTTATTATAAATGCTACAATAAATAGTATGGCGGTAGTAATTAAAGATTGGACAACAAGACTGACTGAGTTACAAAAAAGTAACTTATATCTTATTGATAAACAATTTATAGGTTTAACTGAAGAGGAAAAGATAGAAAGAAAGAAATTAATGGAAATAAGAAAAAATGAATATGAGAAAAAGAATCTTCTCTCAAAAAAGAAACAAAAGATTCAAGAATTGATTGATTATACAGAAAGTCTTATAGCGAACAAAAATACAGGTGTACTTGTGAAGTCAAAATATTATTGGAAATTGGGAAAAGAATTAATTAAACAAGGAAGAAAGAATAGAGGGCTTTATTATTTAGATTTGTCGTTGCAATTGAAAGAAATCATTTTGGGGAAGAATCATCCACAAATAATGAATCAGTTATGTTATTATAATAAGGTATGTTAAATGAGAAATAAAAAATGTTATGTTATATAATATTTTTTATTGTAGAAACTAATCCTGGGTGATAAGTCTGGGGATAACATTAATTGTTTGTAGCTCTTGCGACATGAGCTTGTACGCATATGGAATATCCACTTTTGAAAAGTGAGTACGGTTATCACATGTTTTACATACAAATTTAGTGAAATCAGATTGAAAATACATTTTATTTTTTGTTCCGTCGTTATATGTAGCGATTAGACCGCATTTTTTGCATATATGTGTACTGAATTTATCAGATACATCAAACATACGTTCTTTACAAAAACGAGTCATACCATGGGCAATCATAACATCCCTTTCCATTTCTCCAATTCTAAAACCACCATCGCGACTTCTTCCTTCAGCGGGTTGTCGTGTTAAGTTAACCATAGGACCAATGGAACGACTGTGCTGTTTATCACTGACCATGTGTTTCAGTCTTTGATAAAAGACAGGACCCATAAAGATAGAAGTTTCCATTTGTTGTCCAGTAAGTCCATCATACATGATTTCATTACCATAACTTTCATATCCGCATTTTTGTAACTCTTTACAAATGGTTTTAACATCAAGATTACCGAAACTCGTACCATCACCAAACATTCCCAACTCAATAATAACTTTTCCAAGAAGAGTCTCTTTGAGTTGTCCTATTGTCATTCTGGAAGGGATCGCATGCGGATTAATAATAATGTCAGGTTTGAGCCCATTCTTCAAAAATGGCATGTCACATTCAGGAATAATATTTCCGACAGTACCTTTTTGTCCGTGTCTGGAACTAAATTTATCTCCATAATTAGGTTTTCTTAGAGCTCTAATACGAACTTTTGCAAAATTGTAACCATCTCCATTACGACCGGTGAAATTTTTGTCAACATAACATTCCTCATTTGTACGAAACGTTCTGCTTTGATCCTCGTATTTGATGATTTTCGTAGGATCGTTACGATTTTCTTTAATAGGTACAGTTTTTGCAATAATAACGTCTCTATTTTCAACCAAAGTGTTTTCGGGCATAAACCCGTCGGCATTTAGTTTGTGATAGTTACCGAATTTAATACCTTTGGTTTTTGTCGGATCCGGTTTACAACGAATAATTTCATCGCGAATAATATTTTTATCTTCATCCTTTTCCGTATGGTAAATAGTAGCCATAAACAATCCTCTATCAATAGAACCTTTATTTATTAAAACACTATCTTCTTGATTGTATCCCGTATGTGTCATAATTGCAACGTGAATTTGACACCCAGATGGCACCTGATTTAACTTTATAAAATTCATAATACGTGTATCCACAAGAGGCCTGCTGGGATAATTCAATACATAAGATGTTTTATCCATTCTTTTATCAAAGTTAGTAGCATAAACACCCATTGCCTGTTTACCCATTGCACATTGATATGTATTTCTGGGAGCCTGATTGTGATCAGGGAAAGGAACACAAGACGCAACCACTCCAAAAATAGTACTTGGATGAATTTCACAATGAGTATAGTTAAACACAAAATTATTGGATTGCAAATAATTATCTTTACATTTCATAGCAATCATAGAAAGGTTTTGTTCATCTGGATCAATATATTCTATTACAGATTCATCCAAAACACAATTTGTCAATAAATCATTCCATGAAATTTCTTTAGCAACCAATTTATCAATAATTTGATTGGTGATTAATACTTGATTATCTTTTATCTTTAACAGGGGTCTTGTCAACCTGCCTCCATCATTGCAGACTCTGATTTCAAGTGTTTTATAATTAAATGAAATAGATGTGTAAATATTAATAATACCTTTATATTTTTGCTCTTTTAAATAGTGATATAACTCAATTGGCTTATCTGTAACCCCTTGCCAAGAACCATTGATAAATACTTTAACTTTACCATCTAAATCTTTCGGCGCATGGTCATCTACTTTATCAATAAATGGTAAAATATATTCATACAAAGGGGAACTATTGGTAGGAGTCGTAATGTGAGCCATATAACTAATATTTTTAACAATTCCAATAGATTGACCTTCTGGTGTTTCCGCTGGACAAAGGAAGCCCCAGGTAGTATTATGCAATTTTCTGGGAGCAATCAATTCACCACTTTTTTCAAGCGGCGTGTTGATTCTGCGTAAATGACTAAGACCAGACGGATAGGTCAACCGATTCAATACTTGAGCAACACCGACCTTAGTAGAATTTGCTTGTTTAATACTGAAATCACCTGTAGAAAGTGCACGGTTAATACCATTTTCAATAGTAGCCGATTTCATAATTTTATATATGTTTGTCATATTAATAATACTTTCATAGTCTTGTGAAGATTTCCAAGAACCATTATTAATTTCTTTAACAACCTGTTTCTGCATTTCTTTGACAAGTTTGTTAAAATAGTTACGAAACAAATTATTCAATAGCGTTCCCGTTAGTTCAATACGCTTATTCAAATACGAGTCCCTGTCATCAACAGAATTCCATCCCAAACTGGTTTGAATGAGTTTGTTAACCATATAGCCAAGGAAATATATTTTTTGTTTTTTAGTTTTACAGTGCGGAAAAAGGTCGTTGTTTAATATATCTAAAGTGAAATCCGTTTTTTTCTTGTTACCCGTTTCCTTATCCATATTAATAGGATTGTATGCAGCATAAGCAGTAATGTGTTTTAATGCTAATTCGTAAGTATTATATTTTTCAGCATCAATTACCGATGCTTTCAAATAATTCAAAATAGGAGCATGTTTTTCTTTTTCCAAATCTAATGTAATAAATTCACAAATTTCTTTATCGGTAATGATTCCGACAGCACGGAACAAAACGAACAATTCAATAGGTTGTTTAATTCTTGGTATATTTACATAAATACATTTTCCAAAACCATTGTTTTTACAAGAAATCATCATTTCAACTTGTTTCGGAGAAATGCATTTGAAATCAGGTACAGATTTGATTTCTGCAATATATTCCCATTTTGTTGTATTTTTACCATCAAACACATAAATTCTATTTTCTGCAGCCCTTTCTTGTCCGAGGACAGTTTTTTCAGATCCTTTAATAACAAAATACCCTCCACAATCCATTTTGCATTCTTCGTTGTTATTTTTATTTAAAATGTCTTGTTGCGATAAAATACAAATAGAAGATTTTAACATAATAGGCATCTTACCAATATTGATTTTAGGTAATGTCTTAGTATAAATAGTAGGATTATCCATATTTTGCGTGTTTCTAACAACATATTCAATTTGTAAATCAACCGTCATGGTTGACGCATATGTGAAATTTCGGAGTTTAGCTTCTTGAGGAAACATCGTTTTTGTAGCACCATTGTTTTCATGAATAACCGGCGGATACAATTTAAAGTTCTGAAAAGAAACAAAGATTTCAAGTAGATATTTGTCTTTTTCTACAATGTAATCATTTTCAGAGTGTATTTTAACCGGATTAAACATATTAATTGTTTTTTGTATTTGATAATTAACAAACTGATTGTAAGATTCTATTTGATGTCTGACAAGTCTTTCTAAGTGCTGATTTTCAAAATAAGATTCTATTAAATCGTAAAGACTTTCAACCTGGTTTTCTAATTTTTCAAGTAAATGACTATTTTCATCACCCTTGACCTTAGCATCTTCTTGTTTTATAATTGTATCAATAATATCTTTTGTACTAATAGAAAGATTTTGATCAACAATTTGACTTGATTTCATATGCTGCATATTATTCCTGTTTAATTCCAAAGAAATGGAATAATAAATATATCAATTTTATTTTATATTTTTTTAAAATAATATATAATTTTATACTGTTATATATTAATGTTAAATTTTTCAAAAAATTTTGTTACATATTTAGATAATTATGATAAAACAAAACAAACAAAATACAAAAACCGAAACTTGTTTTTAAATATTGAAAAAGAATTTATTAATAATTTTATTTTTAATTTTGAAGATACACATAAAGAGCCTATACTAAGCAGTCCTAAAGAAGTACAAGATGATAATTCGTTTAATTATTTAGCAAGTACCAATGTGGGTGAGTCAACGTTTAAGAATGAATTTTTCTTTGAACCATTGAAGAACAGTGTTGATATAAACACTGCAGATAAAGAAGTAAAAGAAAAAGAGAAAATAGAAATAGATGAGCGAATTGAAACATTAGAAGATGTTTTGAAAATAATAGAGAAATATGAATTGAGTGAAGAATGTGAATATAATATAGATTTAAAGGTGTTGAAAAAGATAAAACCAGAGTTGGAGAGTTTAGATAAAATGATAGGTATACAAAAATTAAAACAAAATGTATTGGATCAATTGTTGTATTTTATACAAAATTTACATATATCACAAGATGGTGGGGATTATAAACATACCGTTATTTATGGTCCTCCTGGGACAGGTAAAACAGAAATTGCAAAAATAATAGGTACGATGTATTCAAAAATAGGGGTTTTAGATGAGAACAAATTTGTAAAAGTGTCTAGACAAGATTTGATAGCAGGCTATTTAGGACAAACTGCAATAAAGACTGGGAAAGTGATTCAGAAAGCAATTGGTGGAGTATTATTTATAGATGAAGCCTACTCTTTGGCCTCAACCGATAAAGAAGATAGTTTTTCAAAGGAGTGTTTGGACACCTTATGTGAATCATTAAGCAATTACAAGAATGAATTAATGGTAATCATTGCCGGGTATGAAGATGAATTAGAAAGTACGTTTTTTCGTTCAAATCGTGGATTAAATTCAAGATTTATTTGGAGATTCACCATGGAACCATATGATAGTGATGAATTGGTAAATATTTTTTTGAAAATAGTAAAAAACAATCAATGGGATATTACAGAAAATGAGAATTTAGATAAAAAATGGTTTAAGACCAAATACGAGGAGTTTCCATCATATGGAAGAGATATGGAACAATTGTTCACATGTACAAAGATATGTCATAGTAGAAGAATATATGGAAAAGATAAGGATCTTAGAAAAAAAATAAATATGGAAGATGTAAAAGCGGGGTTTAAAATGTTTATGGAAAATAAGAAGAAAAAGGTTGAAAATAAACATTTGTATTCTATGTATTTATAACGATTTTTGAATTAAAATGAATTGCAATTAAATAACGTAATTATTATATTTATTATTATAAATATAATATGGAAGAAAAAAAGGTATTTTCAATTAATCCTGATTTATTTACATTTAAATCAAATAGAACACAGAAAAAAAAAGCAAAACAGCAAAATAATGAAAAAATAAAAATAAAAGAGAAGGTGAAAAATAAAATGAAAAATGAATCTTTGAACAAAAAATCCATACTAAAAATGATTCGGGATCATCACACTGAAAAAAATAAAGAACAGTTTTCAAATTATGAAACCAACATGAAACCAAAAACACCCCAAGGCGATTTTGAAAAGGCAAAACATTTTTTTGATAATATGAAAATAAGTAACGAAAATAATCATAATATGACTATAAAAAATCAAAGTTCTCCGCGACCTCCAGTTATTGTTGATAATAAAATCAAAATAAATGAACCGATTCAATTATCCATGAATCAACCTTTAGAAAATAGTGAACCGATACACTTAAATACAACAAGCGTAACCGTTCCAAAGTATGGTTGTTTAAAAAATGGAAATTTACCTACATATCGTGATTATATGAACACCACCAGAAAAAACAACTCGTCTATGATTACTGCATTACGTCCAGCTGAAATTGCAAGTGTTTATCATCAGAAAGAAGAAAAATTAAAAAATCTGAAAAAAAAGAAAAGAAGGTATCAAAAAAAGACGATAAAAAGGACTTACAAAATAGGGCGGTCAAGGATAAAACCTCAAATATCGGTGTTGGTTTCAAATAAAACAATGAGAAATAATATTTTAGAAAAAAAACAGATGTTGAATCAAGTACCTATTCAAGATATTAGAAGATATTTAATCAAACACGGCTTTATTAAAGTAGGGTCAAATACACCAAATGACGTATTACGTCAAATGTATATCTCGGCAATGATGGTTTGTGGTGAAATACAAAATCATAATGAAGATAATTTAATGTACAATTTCCTATATAATCAAGAAAATTAAAAGTAGCAAAATACAAAACATACTACAAACGCACAAAATGTGACATATAATACCATTTGTTTTGGTTCATGATCATCTGATACATTTTTATTATTGTGTTCGCTGTATAAAACATTTACATTTTTTTTTATTTTAATTGTCTTGTTATACTCTTTTTCTGGCGTATCATTATCACAAGGATCGCAAAAGTATCCGTAATCTTCTTCAAAATAGTGCTCCATTTTTGTTGTGTATATAAGGCTCTGTTTAAATAGATCAATTTTTTATTAAAAATCACTTAAATGTTTTTTAATATAATATGTAATGAGTAAAAAAACAGGAAACACGTTTCTATCTATGCACCACGAGTATTTTTACTATTCAGAAGAATTAAAAAAAGAATATGGAGAAAAATCAGTTGTTTTACTTCAATGCGGCGGTTTCTTTGAAGTATATGGATTAAGAGATCCAACTACAAATGAAGTTGTCGGAAGTAGTATAGTAGATGTAGCCAAATTGTTTGGTTTTGTAGTATCAGAAAAGAAAAATTCCATAGAATATGAAAATAAACAAATGAATGTATTGATGGCAGGGTTACCTATGTACAGTTTAGATAAAAATATTCCAAAGTTGGTAATGAATGGTTATACTGTAGCTGTGTATATACAAGAAAAAGAAGATAAAGTCATTACAAGAAGATTAGACCAAATATACTCTCAGGGCACCTTTATTTCAAACGATTTGAATAATTCTGATCATCTATCCAATAATACAATGTGCATTTGGATAGAACGACATAAACAGTTTACCAAAAAAATCAAAAAAGATATCATTGTATACGGAGCCTCCGTATTAAATGTATTTTCAGGAGAACTTTATATGATAGAGAATGAATTACCCTATGAAATGATGATAACTACGTTTGATGAGTTAGAAAGGTTCACAACAACCTATAATCCGAACGAAGTAATTTTTATATATGATCATGAGGATGATTCCATTTCAAAAAATATAAAAAAAATTGTACAATATTCAGGGGTTGTCACTGAAAATGTACACTTCATTCATGCAAATGATAAAAAGGCTGAGAAATGTAAAACACAAGTGTATGCAAAGGAAATAATTACAAATGTATATGATCTGTATTTATATGAATCATGTAATGAATTTACACAATATTTGTTGGCAACGCAGAGTATGTGCTTTTTGATAGATTTTATACAAAGACATAACAAAAGATTAATAGAAAAAATAAGACCGCCACAGTTTAATAATGTATCCACAAATATAATTTTAGCAAACCATACATTGACCCAATTAAATATTTTACACAATGGACAACAAAAAGGCAGTACAAAATTATCTAGTGTATTGTCGTTTTTAAATAGCTGTAAAACAAGTATTGGAAGACGGCTATTTGAATATCATCTGACACATCCGACGAATGATGAAAAATGGCTTGAAAATGAGTATTCCGTTATGGAATCTGTACTACAAGAAAAGACAAACGGATTAGATGAAATACGAAAGCTATTAGGGAATATAAGAGATATTGAAAAAATGTTTAGGCAACTTGTAATGCAGATAATGACTCCAAATATGATATATTTGTTTTACGATAGTATTTTAAATTTTAAAGAAGTAATAGAGAAAATAAAAAATAAAAAAGTGTTTTCATATTTAGGTGTAGAGAACCTTGCAAAAAATAACAATAAAATACTGAATATTTTGAATAAATTGATAACATTTGTGAATAGCAAATTAGATATTGAAAGGTGTAAGAACATAAATACCATACATTCTTTTTCGGAGAACATTATTCAACCTGGGTTAAACAGCGAATTAGACAATCTATGTGATACATTATTGCAGCATAATGAGAACCTGTGTGAAATAAAGGATTTTTTTAATGTAAAATTGTTTACAGAGGGGGTAGATTCTTTTGTGAAAATCCACGAAACCGATAAAAAGAGCATCTCTTTACGGACTACAAAATCAAGAGCTGAGAAAATAAAAGCACAACTAAAGAGTTATCAACAAAATAAGAACAACTCTGATACTGTAGTAAATATATCTAAAATAGAATTTATAAAAGTAACTGCAAATGAAATAGAAATTAGAGAACCTGGCATAGTAAGTCATTGTAAATCAATAGAAAAGCATACAATATTGAGAAATGAAAAAATAGTAGAAATATACAAAGAAGTTTTGAAGGAATTAGAAAAAGATTATTGCAACGAGATCAATGATATAGGTAAATGGATAGGGAAAGTGGATGTTTTGTATAACAAGGTGTATTTGTCTACGAAATATAATTATACAAAACCAATTTTAAAAAGTGATAACGAAAAGTCATTTTTTAATGCAAAAGAATTAAGACATTGTTTGATAGAACAGATTCAAGAAGATGAGATTTATGTTTCAAATGACATATCCTTGGGAGCGAAAGAACAAGATGGAGTGTTGTTGTATGGTACGAATGCAGTGGGGAAGACGAGTTTGATACGTTCTATTGGGGTGACATTAATAATGGCACAAAGTGGTATGTATGTACCTTGTAGTATGTTTACATATAAGCCATATAATGCAATATTTTCACGTATTTTGGGAAATGACAATTTATTTAAAGGGTTGTCCACGTTTGCGGTAGAAATGAGCGAGTTACGTACAATATTGAATTTATGTGATGAGAATAGTTTAATATTGGGTGATGAATTGTGTTCAGGTACAGAAATAGATTCGGCGTTAAGTATCTTTGTTGCAGGCTTGCAGTATTTGAACGAAAAGAAGAGTTCATACATATTTGCAACACACTTTCATGAGATAGTGGATTATGATGAAATAAATGAAATGAAAAATATACATTTGAAACATTTGGAAGTATCCTTTGATTACGAAAAGGACTGTTTGGTGTACGATCGTAAATTAAGGGAAGGATCTGGACCCAGAACTTACGGGTTGGAAGTGTGTAAGTCCCTATACATGAAAAATGAATTTATTGAAAAGGCATTTGCATTGCGAAATAAATATTTTCCGGATAATCAAAGTATTTTGGAAAATGAGAAATCAAAATACAATACTTCAAAAGTAAGGGGGAAATGTGAGATTTGTGAAAAAGCCATGGGTACAGAAATACATCATTTGCAAGAACAAAAGGATGCAGATAAGAATGGTTTTATTAGTTATTTTCATAAGAATCATAAAGCAAATATAGTTTCTATATGTAAGAAATGTCACAATGAAATAACATATAAAAAAAAAGAGGGTCCAAAAGAGAAAAAAAGGACAAGCAATGGCGTAAAATTAATTTATGAACAAACTTAAATATAAAGTACATGTATATTTAAGGAAAAGAATTATGACAAATAAAAATGTAAATTATTCAATGACGATTGGTTTACGGTTTCCATATTCGGTATGTGAGACTGACAATACAAAAGTGTTTTTGATGTCTTATAATTGTGCAATCAAAAGTGACTATTTAAAAGTGATTTTGGAGGATGAAGAAGAGAAACCTTATTTGGAAATAGAAATACCTAGGAATTTCTATAGAGGGTTACGTTTTATAGATATAAATCATTTTATAAAAATGTGGACAGGCAAAGAGCCGAACATATATTCAATCAACAATAATTATTTTTGTTGGAAATTAATAGCAAAATTGTGTCAGGCGTTGTTATTGACTTCTGATTTAGAGTTTGCGAATAAACTTGAAGATAAGTATCCGCCGTACATAAAAGAAAGTAAATGGAAGTTTAAAATCGTTCCTGCTATAGGTAATGAATTATATGTAAATAATGATACTTATGTAGCAAACCAAGATTTATCAGGAATTGGAGTTACATAACCTTAGGTTGTAAATGTAGCCATGGGAAGTTGATAAATATAACCTTCAAAATCAACTTCTGTATTTCTGGTATCTTCATTGGCAGGGTTTGTTTGAGAACTTAGTGCGATTTGATCAGCGTAACTGGGTACATAGGATTGATTACCGTATTTATAATAATTGGGTCCATTGTATAGTGGATAGGTTTGGTTTTCGGCGACTTCCAATAAAATGAAATTACTGTCTGTTTCTGATGAAGTATATGTACCATTTGGATCATATACAAAAACTGTTTTATATCCTAACCCGTAACCATAGCTTTCTTCTAAATCTTCGGCAGATTCGTGATATTCAACATCGTAATTATTTAATTGATATTCAACGTCGTAATTGTTTGAGACTTCGTCATCACCGGCTTCTTCCTTTTGAATTCTGGAAGTAAGTTGTGCTTCTGTTTCCATATTGAGATCATTATAAGTACCGTCAAATGTTTCAATGTATTGATATCTATTTATTGAAACCGGGTATATAATAAAAATCATGAAAAGAATAAAAAGGGTACCAAATAAAATTGAGTTCATTATAAAATATATATATAAAATTGATAATATAAAAAAGTATTTATACTATATAAAAATGATAATTCCTATTAAATGTTTTACATGCGGGAATGTATTGGCAGATAAATATCGTTATTACCAAGGGGAAGTGCGTAGACAAAAACTGTTGCAGGGTATAAATGTAGATAAAGTGGTGTATTTAACAAAAGAGAATACAGAAAAAACAATAGAAGGACAAGTGTTGGATAATTTAGGATTAAATCATGTTTGTTGTAGAAGACACATGTTGACTCATGTTGATATTTTATAAAATCTTAATGAAGTATATATGAAAAATAATACTAAGAAAAAAGCGGGTTGTTCGTGTCAATTAAATTTTTTTAATGGTGGGAAGGCAAAAAAAGAAAACATGAGAAAGACAAAAAAAAAGACACACACAGTAAAGGGAATAGTAGTGTTTAGTGAAAATAAACACGACGTAAATGGTATAATTCATTTAGAAGAAAAAAAGACGGGATTGGAGATAGATTATGAAATAACAGGATTGAGTGATGGTTTACACGGATTTCATATTCATGAGTATGGTGATTTAAGTGAAGGTTGCAATAGTGCTTGTAGTCATTTTAATCCTTTACATAAGACACATGGGGGTCCAAATTCAGAACATAGACATGAAGGTGATTTGGGAAACGTATATTCTAAAGGTAAAATGGCAAAAGGTAGTATATTTGCAAAAGGTTTATGTTTACAAGCAAATAGTAAGATGTCTGTTTTGGGAAGAATGATTATTGTTCATGAAAGAGAAGATGATTTAGGTGAAGGCGGTGACGAGGAGTCATTGAAAACGGGGAATGCCGGCGGTAGACTTGCTTGTGGAGTGATCGGTTTAAAAAAATAAGAATATTATTTATGAAGAATAGGTTATTTTTATTACCGGAAGAAATAGTGGATATAATATTAGAATATCATAACCCGTATCGTGTTAATTATAATAAAACAATAAAGAATATTGACTGGATAAATGGTTGGTATATATTTTTATCAACTGCAGTAAATTTGGAGGTACCTTTTTATAGATGGATATTAATAATAAATAGAAAATTAAAAAATAAAATTTTATAAAATAAGTGTATACATGTCGGATTCTATTAATAATATATACAATGGATTGTGTCCACCTGCAAAATTTTACCTGGTATTGTCGGTGTTTGCATTTTTAATTGGGTTTTTTCAAAACATAGGAAATGATAGGTTGTATTGTTTAGGCGCTTTGGGATGTAGTCCTGCAAATGCGTTATATATTTATATTTTTCAAATCATTTATATAGCGTTTTGGACATGGGTTTTAAATATAATTTGCAAAGGTGGTGCGCCAGTATTTTCATGGATTTTGGTGTTGATACCGTTTGTGTTGTTTTTTATTTTAATAGCATTATCATTATTTAGTTAATTATTTAAACAGAATGACTTATACTTATTATGGAGATAAGTATATTTAGCAGATTACCCGAAGAAGTGATTGTAAATCATATAATGCCATTTGCTTATAAAATACAAAAAAAAGAGTTATTGAAAGATATTCAGTATTATAACATGGACTTGAATTCGTGTAGAATATTTTATGATTGGAATAGTTTATTAAGAGATATGATTCATTTTATAAATTTAAATCTAAAAACGAGATTCGGGCGTATAAATGCAATAACTATATTTAAAAGGATATATGCATTAAAAGATAAGAGTGATAGAGAAATAAATGAATATATAAATAAGTTTAGTGTATTGGATAAAGATACATATGTGAACAAAAGAAAAGCAAGACAATTGTTTGGATTATTGAATCGTTACGAAAGAGTGGAGTTCTTTAATGTATATGTGTTGTCTGTTTTTAATGTAAATGGTCATGAAGCAAATACATAAATAAAATTGATAATAAACAACATAAAATTATAAATACATAAATTATAAGCATGGAACCTATTATTAAAAATCTATCTGTTGATAATGATATGTATAAATTTACATTAAGTGGCGTAAATGTCAGTATAGCAAATGCTTTGCGTAGAACAATATTGAGTGATATCCCTGTAAATGTTATTTACACAGAGACTTATCAAGATAATCAATGTCATATAGAAGTAAACACAACTCGTTTGCACAATGAGATTTTAAAGCATCGTTTGAGTTGTATTCCAATTCATATTCAAGAGTTGGATATTTTACCAAATAATTATGTTTTGGAATGTGATGTAAAAAATGAGACGGATTCAATGATCATAATAACAACAGAAGATTTTAAAATAAAAAATAAAACAAATGGAAATTATTTAACGAAAGAAGAGATGAAAAAGATTTATCCACCGTCTTCAAAAACCAATATGTATATAGATTTTGCGCGCTTGAATGCGAGTACGGATAGCGTACCGGGTGAACATATTAAATTAACAGCTGAATTTTCTGTGAACACAGCAAAAACGAATAGCATGTTTAATGTGGTATCCACATGTTCGTATGGGAATACGATGGATTTGAGCAAAGTTGATGAAATTTGGAAAGAACAAGAAAATATATTAACGTCTGAACAGATGTTAAAGAAGGATATAGAAATGCAAAAGAATAACTTTTATTTGTTAGATGCGCAAAAGTATTATGTGGAGGATAGTTTTGATTTTTGTATAGAGTCGTTGGGTATATATGAGAATACAAAATTGGTAAAAATGGGATGTGGTGTATTGTCTGAAAAGATGACTAATATGATCGTAAGTTTAGATTCAGATTTAATTCCGATTCGCTTAAGTGAAGTAACAATGGAGAATTCATTTGATATTGTTTTGGAAGAAGAGGATTATACAGTGGGTAAATTGTTAGAGTTTATTTTGTATAACAATTACTATGAGAATGAAAAGATATTGAGTTTTTGTGGATTTAAAAAGTTTCATCCACATGATGATGAAAGTATTATTCGCATTGCTTATAAGAAACCAAGTGATAAGAATATGGTGAGAATGCATTTGAATGCAGCATGTGTAGTTGCTAAAGAAATATTCCAAAAAATAGGTAAAATGTTTTAAATAAAATATTTATTAAGATATATGGAGAATCCAGAAGAAGAAGAGGTTTTCCAAAAGTTGAATGATCAAGACTTTCAACAAAAAGTAGGAATGTACAGTGCATTTATAATGGAATTTTACAGAGTATTAATGGGCTCTTTTTTATTGGTGTTTGTACCACAAAAATGTGGAGATGATATTTGTGGAATGTTTGAAAATGTGGTGGTTGGGAAACCGGAGGTAGATGTGGCGTTTGCAATAAATGTAATCACCTTTTTTCTATTTTTGTGTATGTATTATGCAGAGTTAACCAGAGAAAATGCAATGATAAATTATTTGCATGTGAATCCGGAATTACCAAGAGATAATGAAGCTGTCGGTGAAATGTTGGTGAAATTAGATGTAAATAAAAAGAATTTTATATTAAATTGGGATAAAAGATATCAAACTTTTGGAAGAATTGGAATTGTCGGGTTTATTGTTAATTTAGGATTAAGTGGGTATGTCGTATTTTCTCATTATTTAGATAATAAAACAATAACTGTATTTTTAACAAATGGTTTGTTTATGGCATTGAAATTGTACGATACAAAAACGATAACAGAGACAGAGGAAAACGTCTTTTTATCAGCTTATTTAACTCGCAAAATACAATACAATGATGTGGATCCGGACAAAGTGATCGCTGATAAGGAAGAACCCGATTTGGAATCAATAGAGGTGACAGAATAATTTTATATTTATATTTTATGAATAACGAAAATATAAATGATAACGAAGAAAATTTTGAAAAAGATGAGATAGAAGAAAAAGAAACGGAGACTGTGGACGTTGAAGATATAGATTTGGAAGCTCAAGAAGAAGAAGACGATTTTGTAGAAGAAGAAGAAGGGGATACATTTTCAAATATGGATGAAAAAATGGCAGTGCCTATGTATGCTACCAGAAGTATGAAACTAATGTCCCGAAATAGTTTAAATCGTGCAAAATCAAGTTCGGAAACGTTTAGTTCCGTTTTTAATGAAGTTTCCGACCGTACTTCTGTACATTATAATTATTCAGATGAAGAGAAAACAAAATGGTTAAATAACAACAGCATAACGAAATTATCTTTTTCCAGTTATTTCATGTTTTATGTCAATAGTCTTTTAAATAATAAACAATATAAGTTTAAATATATTGAATATGTTGGAGATCTAAAAACCATAAATGAATGGTGCGATAAAGTGATAGATTTTTTGCAAGAAGAAATGGAAGAACGTAAACAAACAGATTCTTTTGAAGGTGATAAAGTAGATTTTTTATTTGCGAAATCCGATAAATTAAAAAGTTGTTTTTCTAAAATAGATAGATTTCTTAAGAATCATTTACTGTTTATGGATTTATGCAGCGCTCCAGTAACATTGTTTTTACAGAAGTATTATGTAGCTCGTAATAATACATGTGGATTAATAAAACATACACAGCATGAGAGCTATATAAATTACAATGCATTTTGTAAAGAGGAGTATACAGAAACAAATTTTTATATAGATTATCAAATGTGTTTGGATGAAAATTTAAAAGGACTTTATCACGATGATTTGACCTATCAAGTTTATAATAGTTGTGTATCCAGTCATGATGTGTTTGTAAGAAGAGTATCTGCGATTCATAACATGTTCGGTGAATTATATGCATTAAGTGATTTTATAAAAACAACTGTGGAATTAAATGATCAATTGCTTTTTAAATTAATCATGTTATTGGGCAACTTTTTCGTATTATTAGGAGAGTATGCTTGGAATACCGCATTGAAAGAAAAATATACGTAAGTTGTTTAAGTTCTTTTTGAGATTATTTAAAAAAATTGATTAAATAGTATCAAATATATATATTATATAATTGATATGGAGAAACGTATAAATACAAAATTAGAACACTATGTGCAGAATTTCAAAAAAAATATCTGTGAAAAGGTAAACACAATATATAAAGAGGCATCAGAAGATAAAGCGGAGTTGTTGGGATTTATTTATGACTATGATAGGTTTTGCTTATCTAAAGAAGATTTTATTAAAAGGAAGAGGATTAAGAATGCAATACCGACATCTAATAGATGTAATGCAAAAAGAGCCAATGGGGAACAGTGTACACGAAGAAGGAAAGAAAATTGTGAATATTGCGGTACTCACGAGAAAGGAAGACCGCACGGTTTAATTACTGTGACCGAAAACGAAGAAAATAATGTAAAAAAGTTGGAAGTATTTGCCCAAGAAATAATGGGTATTGTGTATTATTTGGATAAACATAATAATGTATATAATACCGAAGATATAATGAATGAATTAAAAAACCCTAAAATAATAGCAAAATACCAGATAAAAAATGACAAATATTGTATACCAGAGTTGGGTTTAATTTAATTTACGGACAATGGTTTCTTTAATTACTTCTTCGCGATTGTTTAAAATGAAATCGTTTGCATTTTCGGCTTTTTCTATGTCACCTTCAAAATATTTAGCCAATATATCAAGCAAATATTTTTTAGTAATTGGTTTTTTAACATTTTTTCTATTGTAACAGATTTGACCGTCTTTAATGTCAATGCAATCAATATCGCTGTTTTTCATAATATCAATAAGTGTTTCATTTAATGATTTTTGTTGTTTCTTTCGCACGTCTTGTTCTTTTTTTAAGGATCTGATTTCATTATCCAGTTTGACCCATTCTCGGATACTTTGAACTAATTGTTGTTTTTTATTTTCCATTGCAATTAATTTATATTCTATTTATATTTTTATATTATATAATATAATGATATTTACGAATCCAAGAACTATTACAAAACCAAAAAGAATGCAATTGTCAAATGTTCAAACAGTAAAACCATTGCCATATAAAGTTGAAATAAAGAAAGTAGAAGTGGATGAAGAAATACAAAGTACGATTCCTAAATCTACTTGGGGTCCATCCATATGGTTTTTTTTTCATACTGTAGCACATAAAGTAAAGGAATTAGATTTTATAAAAATAAAAAACGATTTATTGTCCCATATTATAATTATTTGTAAAAATTTGCCTTGTCCGGATTGTTCACAACATGCATCCAGGTATTTAGAAGGAGTAGATATGAATAAAATACAAACAAAAGAAGATTTTAAGAAGATGTTGTTTAATTTCCATAATGAAGTAAATAAAAGATTACATAAAGAATTATTTACATACGAGAAATGCAATGAAAAATATGAAAAAGGTAAATTAAATATGATAATAACGACATTTTTTAAATTTTTTGAAGACAAACACAAGTCAGTACGTATGTTATCAAATGATATGTATACAAAAAGAGTATCAAATAATTTACGATCATGGTTTACACGGAATATTCATTATTTTGAATAAGAATTTCTATTGTGTAGCTATATGTATTTATTATAAATAAATTTTTATAATTATATTGTATAACATGTTAAAGCGTAAAGAATCGTCTGGATCGGATGATATTTCTCAACCGAATAAGATTTATAAATTGAATGAGATAGAAACATATGTGAATGAAGTATTGTTAAAAAATGTAAAAAAGGATCATAAATATGTAGAAAATGTTGAACCTAAACATATTGAACCTAAACATATCTATCTTGCATTACATGATATTGTAAAAGATAATCATAACGATAAACAAGAAAAGATAAATGAATTACTTTCAAGGTATCTATATGTAAATTTAGAAATTAAATACAACATTGTCTATAAATTTATAGAAAATTTAAAAGATAGAACAGTATTAATGTATACTATTGTTCATTATCTGATTTACAATGATGATTATGATGAGGGTTTATTGTATATTCTTATTGATTTTTATAATAGTTATCCAATAGAAAAGAAACGTTTTAGTATGAATAAAAAGGAATATAGGAATGGAAAAAAGATATATAGGAATGGAAAAAAGATATATAGGAATGGAAAAAAGATATATAGGAATGGAAGTACTGATCTAATAGAATTAGTAAACCCGAAAAATTGGGGTACTTATTTGTATCCTGACAAAATGCCAGATGTAATTGATATTATTTCAGAAATTAAACATTTAGATTTAACGCAAGAAAATGGTATAGAACCAGATGAAGGAAAACCAGCATTTTTAGTTCTTCTGGAAGCTATAAAGCCATGGTATGATGAAGATATACACAATACGTCTCGTCGTACAAGATTAATTTCTCAGATTTCCAATATGGAAAATATGTTGGCCACCGCTGCACAATTAATTAAAAAAGACAATTCTGCATCTATTAATGAACGCACGCAAATACATTTACGAAGTGCAATTAATATTATATTAAATTTATTACCGGATTTACAAGAAATGCGAGAGCACAATAATAGAAATAAAGAAAAAAATAATATAAATCTAAAAGACAAAAATGATAGAATAGTAAATAATACAGAAAATTTACATGGTTATTGGATTGATTTATACATTGAAATTATATTAAAGTTTAATGATCTTAAACTAAATGAATATCTCAGTGAATACCCTGCAAATCCTGAAATCAAAGAAGACATATTTATTGCGTGCATAAAAAAATATGTTTATACTTGTTTAAATGACGAAGATTACCGAGAAGATAATAAAAGGTCCTTGACAAATACTATCAATAGTTTGGGAAATCGTGTTTCAGATGAAGAACATTATGCAAATATCTACAAAAGACAACAACAAGTGATTAGACAAAATACAAATAGAGAAATATATAATGCAGCGGCTGATAGAAATTTTAATGAGAAGCTTCCATATATACTTATTAACGAAAGTGAACAACAAGAAAATTTAAACAGTGACGCCGTACTGGGAAATGATGGAATTCCTACCAACGAATCTAAAGGTTATTATAGTAAGTTCCCGCAACAAGAAACTGTACAACCAGAAATAACAGATATGGTGATGAGTTTTTCACAACAACATGGAAGAACAAGTGATGACGCTTTTTGTCAAGAAGCATTTAATAGACGTGATTCAGATGATACTATACATGAAATGGTTATAGACAAATATAATTTAATTAATGATTATATAAATCGTATTAGTAGTTTTGATGAAGATAGAATACTAGCTAAACTTGATACTCATGAGAATTGGTATTTAGGTATGCTATACGAAATTATTAAAGTTTCTCAAGGATTGTCTATACCAGATCTTATATTTGATAATTTTTATATTCCTATTCAAAATTTTATACAAACTGAATTCAACGATGAGAATCTTGATCCATTTTTTGAAGAGATAAAACAGGATATACAAAATGCAAATATAGAGAGTAAACAGAGTTTTAAAGAATTCCATATAGGAACGATAGTTGGGAAGATTAATACTAAGTACGGCAGTGATATAACAAATACTAATTTTATAATTCAAGGAGAAGTTAATGAAGAAAATCAAAATCTTGGAGAGCTATATATTAGAAAGTATGAGGAGATAATAAAAAGAGAATTTTTTAATTTATTCTTTATTAGGATGAGCACTTACGAGGGGTTTAAAGAGTTAATTAATGAAGCTGAAACCGATGGGAACAATCCTATGGTAAATGAAGTTTTTAATCAAGAACTCTTTGACGAATTTAGAATTGAAAAAGAAGCAAATGGAGGTAAGAAGAAATCATATAAGAATAAATCAGTAAAGAAAAACAAGAAAATACAAAAAATTACGAAAAAAGTAAAAAAAAATGCGAAAAAGAAGAGTATGAAACGAAAAAATAGTAAAAATAAGAGGTCAAAAAAGAATATTAAACAAAAATTACGAAAAGAGTAAAAAGGAGTATGAGATAATTCTATAGTTAAATTATTTATTGTATATCTAAATATTTATTTATTATGAAATAAATAAATACGTAAGTGGGTGTGCATTTCGTTTATTTATATATTACTGGACACAAGTTCTCCATTTTTGTACACTTTACATTTATATCTGGTGTTTGATATTCTTTTACAAAATTCGTTATTTTTATAATTGGGAAAATACTGTAATGATGGAGTCTTGGTAGAATAAATAATATTAGACCAAATAATTCCAACAAACAATCCGATTAAATATGCGGTCGCTGATTGATAGCCAGTATAACAATATGTTAGTGGTAATTTCATAATGTTGGTTCTGATGAATTTAAATGCGGGTGTATTCCAGAATAAATCAAACATAATTAAAATAAAGAAAAACAGAATGGTTATAAGGTTTGCACGTATACTTGGGATATTTAAAAATATACTTGGAATGAATTTTAAAAAGTCCAACGATAACATTTGCCAAGGGGTTACAAAACATTCTCCCAATGTGGGTACGTTTGGTATACTATCAAAATTAACAACCTTATTAATGTAATCTCTATCTTTAAGAATTAAAGTGGTGAATAAGTAGAAAAAAGTGAACGAAATAATAGTTTCGCCAATAGGAATAGGGGAGGTGCTATCTGACGTTCCAAATAATGTAAAATCACATATTTCTGATTTGAACTCTTCCGGTACTACACCTAAACTTTCTGTAAAACTTGTTGCAACTCCAAAATTAATAAAAACAGCAAACAATACTCCAAATAAATAGACAATTCCACGCAAATCATTATTAAACAATGAGGACAGTGTAAAAAAACATATCAGTATAAACGGAGCTAAACGTAAAAATAGAAATGAAAATGTACCTAAATTTAAATCCATGTATTTAAAATAACAGTATATATTATAATTTTATAATATATAATTTATGTTGTATTATTTCGGTATATGTCCTTAATAAACATACTTTTTTTATTTGGAATTTGACATGCGTTTTCAGTGTTGATACCTAAATTGTAAATAAGATGTTTATTATTTACGCTATAAATAACCATACTCCATATTAAAGAAGTAACCACAGCAATGAGAAAACTAATGCCGATGTGCCTGAATGTATAACAACTATTTGTTGAAAGCCAAAACATATCTGCAACATTTAATAAAAATAGTAAAATAATTATGAAAATGTTTTGTAACCAAAAATTACTAACAAAGGCAGTGTACGTTAGATTAATAAAAGTGTAGGTTAACATATTTGTACTTAATGGTAACTTTGTAGTTAATGTTTTATTATTTATTGTAAAAGGGTTGCAAGTAATGTTTGTATCTTTGATTTGTTTGAATTCAAACATGTTTCCAATAAATACATTAGCCATAATACTAAAACCCATCCCTATTAAAAAGGTAATTCCTTTAATATTATTAAAAATCATGGAGTCTAATAAGAAAAAGCTAACAATTATGATTGGTAAAAGTGCATTGACTAAAGGATATGTCTTTCTAAGCTCTATTGTGATATCAGTATACATTATATATTTAACTTATATTATAAAAAGACATATTTAAAAATCTCTTTAATGTTTTCAATTTCCAAAAATGTTAATTCGTCGCTGGGATTGTTTTTATCAAACCATATTTTAAATTCTCTATGGTTTTCTTTTGGAAATAAGAATGTTTTGACACCGTTTTTAATTCCATATGACAGTTTAATATCTAAACCACCAATCGCAGTAATGTTTCCACTTAACGTGATCTCACCGGTAATGGCGACATCATTCTTAATTTTCTTTTTGTTTAATAAGCTAAATATTGCTGTGGTAATAGCGGCACCCGCAGATGGACCGTCTTTGGAGATAGATCCCTCTGGACAATGGATATGAAGGCCCTGGCATTTCGTTTTTTCAAAATACTGTAACCATTCTTCTTTGATTTCATCTGTAGTTAAATTCCATGCTAAACTTTTTGCAACATTCATACTTTCTTTCATCACATCTCCTTGCAGTCCAGTTAATTGTAGTTCTAAAAATACAGAAGAAGGGTAGAACAGTGTTTGTATTGTAGTGATACCACCATTACCAAGTGAATTTGCCCACAACCCATTAATAATTCCAATTTCAGACTGAGAATGTATCTTTTTTTCATTGATTTTGTTGTACTTTGTAAGGTAGTTCTCGTCGACATTAAACATTGTCACTTGAATGGGAGTGTCTTTATTTGTATCTGTTTCTAACAACTGCAAATTGATTTCACCATACAGATCAAACAAGATTTCTTTCAGTTTTCTTACGCCAGGCTCTAATGTGTACGATTTAATGATGTATTCAATGGTTTTATCATCAATTTCAACAATGTTCTCAAAACCCATTTTCATATTTATCTCAGGAAGTATAAATTTATTCACGATGGTTATTTTTTCTTCAATAGATAGATTCTCAAATTTAATTCTGTGAATTCTGTCTAATAATATTTTATCAATTTGTTCGGGATCATTGTAAGAGAAAATAAACAGAATCTTGGAAACATCAATATTGATTCCCGAAAAATATTTGTCTTGAAAGTTTGTATTTTGTGTGGGATCAATTAAATGTGTTAAAATACCTATAATTTCCTTCCCTTGTTCGGTTTTACTTACTTTGTCAAGCTCATCAATATAAATAATGGGATTCATACATTTTGAATCCATCAATATATCAACAATTTTACCCCACGTAGAATTCATATATGTATAACTATGACCTTCCAAGAATGACCCATTGCTGGATCCTCCCAATGCTATAAAATGAAAAGGCCGCGATTCATTGTTTTTATTTGTTAAACATCGTGTTAATCCTTTATTCGCTAAAGATGTTTTTCCAATACCAGGAGACCCTTCAAAACCAAAACTATATCCGTTTTTCTCACCGTTCATCCATTGACCAATGATTTTCATAATTTGTTTTTTTGCGTTTGCATGACCATGTATGGAGTCATCTAATATATTTTCCATGTTTTTAATTCCGGAGTTGACATCATTTATTTTAACTTTTAATAGTTTCAATTCGTTAACCAGATTGTATGCGCGTTGTTTTCCATTGTAGATTTCATCGTATATTTTAAATATATATTCATAATTTAAATGATTTTTCATAGATTCAATGATACTGTTACATATTTGAGACTTTGATTTTTTAGTCGTGGAGATGGTTTTTACGAGATTCAATTTCATATATTGGTTTGCAATATTTATAATTTTGTTTAGTTTCTTTAATGTGTAGGTATGAATGTTTGTTGTCATATGATTGTGAATGTATGTTAACGATTCGGATTCAACGGTAAGGATGTATTTGTAGATTTCGGAATTCGTATATTTGTTTTTCTTTTCAAATATATTTGCTTTAAATAATTGAATGTATATAGATTGCATTTCTTTAAACAAATCGTTATTTTCTTTCATAAATTTAATAATCGGTTCTTCATAAAAGGTTTCAAACGGTATTTTAACCAATCCTTCCAAATATTGCTTTGTTTTGGCTGTCATATCGTCGGATTTACCTTTCATTTCTTGTAATTTATGAATTGCTTTCTCTTTGATACTATCATCCACTCGTAATAAATGGATTTGCTTTTCTAAACTGATCTTATTTGTTTCATATTTCTGAATAAGTTGTTGGCTCTGTTTGATGTTGGTTTTAACAATATTTTTAAAATTATGTTTAATATTAATGGGGAAACTATTATATAGTGTATTGCCAATGGTTTCGCTATTGTTTTCTCCTGCAATCGTGTTAATAAGATCGTATAAAATGTAACATGCATATTGAATATCATTATCTTCTTTGAACAACAATAAGTTCATTAAAAAATCCCTTTGTGAGAATGTATCCTTTTCAAGAAAACATTTGACTACAGTATCAATGTGTGTTTGTTTAATAAAGTCTACGTCTTTTAGAACCCCAAATATTCTTTTTTTAATATCGTCTTTACTGTATATAAGTATGTCTTTCAGAGTAAGAGACTCAATAATATTTTGAAAGATTTCTTTTTCACTTTTATTGTACGATTTTAAAGAATCGTTCAATTCATCTAAACGGTGATCAACATATAGATTGGTTAAACATGACAATGGCATGTCATCAATAACACCGTTTATAACAATCGTTTTTTTTTGTTTTTCACTATGAAAAATAACATTAATGTGGTTTAGTTTATAAATTAAGCTAATGTTATCATTATCACTTTCGTAAATGCATTCAAGATTATTAATATTTTCAATGTCAAGCATGTTTTCACCAAGTTTACTTGTACAAATAGAGTTGGATCGGTTTCGTTTCTTAGATTTCCATTGTGTTATTTTATATCCAATCGGATTTAAATATTTTTTAATAAGTAAGAATTTTTCTTGAATGATTTCATTGTCAAATTTGACTGTTTTAAATTCATTACCAAATGTCACATACAGTAAATCAATAACATGTTTCGTTCCGAAACCACATATTACTAAAGATAATTTGTCTATAATTTTCTGCAAATCATTGATATTTTTATCTGTGTTCTCTATGTTGCTGTTATTTTTGTTTTGACAAATATTTATTTTCTCATATAAATCAACCAATATAGATAATGACAGGGTAGCATCATTTTCACTAAATAAATCATTATTTTTGTGTATCTTAATTGATAATATTGTGTCTTGAATAATATTTTTTATATAAATAATTTTGTTCTCAATCAAGTCTTTGGAACTATTATTGAGAACAATCTTATTTTCTTTTGTTTTTTCCATTATAACTGATATATATAAAATAGAAATTTAATATGAATTCTTATTTAACAAAAAGGTAAACAATATAAATATATTTTTGTAAATATACCAATGGGTATACCAAGTTATTTTTCACAAATTATAAAACAATATTCGGCGATTATTAGAAATTTTAATTATTTTAAGGATGTAAACTTTGACCATTGTTTTATGGATTGTAATTCAATCATATACGATTCGGTGCATGAGACAGATCAAAATTTGGAGAAATCATTGTTTGAAAAGACGGTGGTGGAAAGTGTGATTGAGAAAATAAAATGTTATATTGAATTAATAAGACCTCGTAAGACTGTGTATATTGCTTTTGATGGTGTAGCTCCTTTTGCAAAAATGGAACAACAACGTACAAGAAGATACAAGACGTATTTTATGTCCTCTTTGAATTTTGATAATAATGTAGAAAGTAAAAGTAAGTGGAATACATCAGCAATTACTCCGGGTACAGAATTTATGAATTATTTGTCGGAACAGATACAGTATGCGTTTTCATATTTGGAAAAGAAGTATAATATTCAAAAGATTATAGTGTCTTCGTCAGATGAATGTGGGGAAGGTGAACATAAATTGTTTGAGTATATACGCGAAAAGGATTTTAAAAACGACAATGTATTTTTATATGGATTGGATTCAGATCTAATTATGTTATCTATCTACCACTTAAAATTTTGCAAGAACATTTATATATTTCGCGAAGCTCCCGAGTTTATAAAAAGTGCGTTACCTGTGAAAGTGACAGAGAACAATGAAACAGATATATATTTTTTGGATATACTGCATTTAGCAAAATGTATCGTTCGTGAAATGAGTTGTGTAGACAATACAATGGAAAGAGCATTTGATTATATTTTTTTATGTTTCTTTTTAGGAAACGATTTTTTACCACATTTCCCGGCAATGAATATAAGAACCCATGGAATAGATACGTTGCTTTCAAATTATAAGAAAACAATAGGAAGTGATCCGAATTCTTATATAATAAATAAAAGCGGTAATATAAATTGGAAAAACGTTCGTATTTTATTGACAGAAATAGCTAAGAATGAGCATACATTTATATCAGAAGAATATGATTATCGTAAGAAGTTTAATAATTTCAAGTTTGCAGAGACTACTGAAAAAGAAAAAGAGATATTGTTTCAAAACACGCCGATTCTTTATAGACATCAAGAAAAATATATCAATCCCCATTTTGATTGTTGGGAATTACGGTATTATAGATCGTTGTTTAAAAAAGACCCTACAAAAGAATTTATAACTACCCTTTCAAATAATTATTTGGAAGGACTTGAATGGGTATATAAGTATTATACAAAAGGGTGTATTGATTGGAAGTGGAAGTATAATTACCATTACCCGCCATTGTTTACAGATTTGATTAAATATATACCACACTTTGAAATGGATTTTTTGAAAGAAAAACAAAAGGTGCCGTTTTGTTCAGAAGTGCAGTTGTGTTATGTACTTCCATCGTTTTCACACTTCTTGTTACCACCGAAAATAAAAGAATTTATAACCAAGAACTATAATCAACTGTACCCTACAAACTATTTCTTTGAATGGGCATTTTGTAGATATTTTTGGGAATCACATCCGTTGTTACCGAAGATCCCGGTTGAATTATTAGAACAATGGAATAAACAGTTTGTATTAAACAGCAATATGTAATAAAATTGATGATTGAGGAATACAATTAAATAAGTAAACAATGCCTATTTTAATTGATTATTTTAGAGACTTTATGTCTACAACAGCTTGGGAATACTTAAATAACACGTTTACATTAGTATTTAATGGAAGTATTGTATATTTTATGTGGATATTTATACACTTTATTTCTGTTCATTTGTATATAAATTTCTGTGTTCCATTGACGCTTTACGGGTTTATTTCATCACCATTTTTGGTTCCAGCTCCGCATTGTTATGGATTAAGATGGTTGATGAATAATGGGTCTGATAATATTATTGCGATGTGGTCAGTTCTTGGAGGCTATTTGATTACAGTATTTAGAAGTATAGCCGAAAAAAAATAAAGAAAAATCATATGGAATTATACATTTTATAAAATTTATAAAAAAATATTATTTAAACATTCCGTGTTAAATAATATATGGAGTTTAACATAATAGATTTACGAAGTGATACGGTAACCAGACCAACGAAAGAAATGAGATCGGCAAACGAAAGTTGTAGTTATGGAGATGATGTATATGGAGAAGATCCAACAGTAATACAGTTAGAATCAGAAATAGCACAATATTTTGGTAAAGAAAAGGCGTTGTTTTTCCCGACGGGTACTATGGCAAATTTGACTGCAGTTTTAACATGGTCAGACAAAAGAGGTTCTGAAGTAATATTAGGAAAGAAAAGTCATATTTTTTTATTTGAACAAGCAGGAGCATCACAGTTTGGTGGTATAAGTTATTCAGTTATTGAAAATAAGGAGGATGGAACAATGGAATTAGATAAAGTGGAAAGTGCAATACGAGAATTAGATATACATGAACCAATTACTACTTTAATTGCAATAGAAAATACACATAATGCATGTGGAGGAAAAGTAATACCCTTATCTTATTTGAAACGATTACGCATTCTTTCAAAGAAACATGATTTGCCGATTCATATGGACGGGGCAAGATTATGGAATGCGTTACAAGAATATGTTGAAGGGCCAAAAGAAATAACAGAATGCGTAGATAGTCTATCTGTTTGCTTATCAAAAGGACTTGGTTGTCCAATGGGTTCGTTGTTGGTTGGTAATGAAATATTTATCAAAAAAGCGCTGAGAATTAGAAAAGCATTGGGGGGTGCAATGAGACAAACTGGGTTTATAGCTTCTGCCGGATTGATTGCCTTTAGAGATTTTAAGAAAGGAATACTAAAGATAGATAGTGAAAGGTGTAGACGGGTTGCAAATGAAATAAAAAACAGTACGGACTTTGTATTAGACACAGAAATACATACCAATATTTTGTTTTTTAGAAACGTGTCAGAAAAATATTCTGATGATGATATTATACAATGTTTCAAACGAAAAAATATATTGATATCGTTGTGGGAGAAGAAATTGTTTAGAATAGTGTTTCATAGGGATTTGAAAGAGGGTGATATAGACGTCGTCATAGATGTTTTTAAGGGGTTACAAAATAGTTAGCTGTGTTGTATACTTATCATTCTGTTGTGCGAACCTGTTTTATTTTTTATTTTATCAAGTGTATTTAAAATAAAGGACCGAATAATGAATCTATCATTTCCATCAAAATTAGGTTCAAAGCTGGACCGACCATGAACTAACCGGTTGTTATTGATGATTAACGAATCTCCAGGTGTTAACACATAAAATTTTCTGTATGTGTAATAAATTTCAACGATTTTTTCTATGATTTGTCTAGAGTTATCACAATGTCCGACCATTAAATCTTGATCAAACAATAAGTTTTTACCTTCTAATATAGAAACCGGACCTCGCTTATTATCTGCACATCCGTTCATAATAAAGGATAAGTCTACACCAATGTCCCATAATTTTTGTTTTAACTGGTCAATGTTGTCGGAAGGTAAATGATTAATAATGTCATTTACATGTAAATAGTAGGTTTTGGCGTTTTCATCTCCTTTTAAACAAGATAAACATAAAAAGTCGGGCCTCAGATCAGAAAACGCTTGTTCAGTGTGAAGTTCTAATTCAATTTTGGATCCAAGACTGGTTTGTGTTTTCATTAATCTTTTATTTGGCACCATATCCTGAAAAAATCTTCCGCGAGCTTCTGCTTCATAAGAAACCATTTCTCCTATAAATTCATTTATAATCGTTTGACAACGAGAGAGTATCGTATTTTCACCGATAAAATGACTATTGTCTTCGGGTGTAGTGATTTTTGTATCGTAAGGTAAGTTTTTAATAATAGCAATATCGTCAGTTAGGTATTCATTCATAAAATTTTTTAAAAAGGTTTTAAGATTTTCTGGCAATTCTTGACTAAGATATTTTGCAGTTATTAAGAATACGTCAATATTGTGATCACACGAGTCTTTTAGTGTAAAGGATAATGAATACATTTTATTTTTCTCATTATCACTTAATATATAAGTATTATTCATAATATATTCAAATATATTATCAAGGGTTAAAATCAATATTAAAAACAGTAGAACGATTATAATACGTATTCATCCATTGGTTGTATAATAGAATTGGTTTATCGGAAACATATGGAGATATATATTTCTTTCCATGTTTTTGTATGTTTTTATGTTGCTCAATGATTTGTTCTTTGTCTTGTGCAAAAATACCTTTTCCATAGAAATCAATAGCGGGTTTAATAAATTGGTAAGAATGTTTTAAGAATGCATTTTTAATTTTATTATTTTGTTTATGTAATAAAAGACTTGTATAAAATGTACAATGATCTTTATCAATGGGATAAATAAAACTGCAAATATTTACATTATCTCCGAGTGTAAACAATAAAGAATAAGGTGCTACAAATACATAACTGGATGGAGTATTTCCTATAACTTCTAAACTAAATCCACTTTCGTTAAACCAATGTACTATAGATTCATTTTTACTGATAATATCCATTTCTTTATAGCGACTTACAGGCGGAGGAGTATTATGATGGACATGATTAAAATGTAAAAGATCCATTATGTTTTCCAAATATAAGTCATGAGAACCGTTTAGTTCTTCGTAAGTCCATCTTGTAAAAATATAGTTTTTAAATGTATTTTCAAAGACAGGGTCATTGTTATGACAATTATCATCAATATACCACAACACATTATCTTTTTCTTCAATATTATAAAATCCATTTTCTATATTAAGTTTTTTATTTGTAGATGGAAAATGCGTACACTTACCACATTCATTATATTCCCAACCATGATAACCACATTTAATTTTACCTTCTTTTGTAATAACCCCTTTTGAAAGCGAACCTTGACGATGTAAGCACATATCATTCGTAGCACACCATTTATGATTATCCCACCAAACAACAAGATCTTTATCAAATATTTTTACATTATTTGGTTTTTTTTTAGAATAAGAATTAGAGATAGGGATACGTAATGATTTTACTGTACTTAAAAAGGATAATATGAGTAGTAATAAAAAATTAAATTTCATATAATGTATACATTTTTAGCTTTAAATTGTTTTTACATCTCTGAAAATTTAAAACACCGACTTATAGATAGTTTTTATATTTTAAATATAATCGTAGAATATGAATGTAAATTTATTGTTCTCTTAATATATATGTCATCGTCGTTACCTTTGGGATCCAATAGAAAGAGTCTCTTAACCTCTGGAGTGAAAAATACAAATAGAGAATATGTAGTACGTTTGTATGAACAAATAAAAGAAGCTGCCGGTGTTGATATTGAAGTTAGTCGTGAAGACAGTGAAAAATATGAAGATATAGAAAAATTAAAAAAAGAGAAAATAGAATCTTTTGTATCGGAGTATGAATCATATAGCCCATTTGATCCATCAACTGAAGCTAAAGGTTCATTTTTAAAACATTGTTTGAAATTAAAAGAAGAATTTAAGTCGTTGGATTATTTAGAAAAAAGGATGAAAAGAAATGAAATGAAATTAACTGATGAAGATATACGAGATTTAAAAGGTCTTGATAATATTAACGGAATAAAAACAGAAATGCATCAAATTATATATAGTGAATTGTTTGGTAATACTATTACTGTATCTGATGTTGAAAGGGATGGAAAATCATATTTGTTATTTCATTCTACTTCTATAGACAAAATGATAACACTTAATGTTAATGATATGAAATATGTATCTATAAAGATGAATAATAATAATAAAGGATACGACATCACCGGTAAAGTTAAAGTAAAAAATAATTATGATAAAATAATAGTTAATGAAAAAGAACCGAGAATTGAAATTCATTATAAATATGGTGTAACTAAACCAGAAAAAGAACTATTAATAATTGATGATAATAAAATATTATATACACCAGAGATCATAGATGGTGATTTTTTCAAAGAAGAACTCATAGACGAAATACCTTGGAAAAGTAAAGAACTCATAAAGGAAAAGTCTTTAATAAATTATAAGCACAGAGGAATGGATTTTTCTATAATGTCTTATATTATAAATAAAAAAATCCCGTATTCTGATGATATTAAATACCTAGATTTATTGAAACATAGATGGTTTAATGAAGAACACCAATTTAAAAAAGCAAATAGTGTTTATTCAAGAATTGTAGAATATTTGCGAAACATTCTTTCTCCTGGTAAGGAAAAAGCATCTACGGGAGGTAGAAAGACAAAACGTAAAATGCGAAGAAATAAAAAGACATTAAAGAAAAAACAATTTTTATATAATCCAAATGATCCAAAAAAGAGCTTTGATGTGTATATTGATAAGAATCCAAAAGATACGATTCCAATAAAGTACACAACGGTGCAGGATGTAAAAAATACAATTGAAAAGTTAGAGAATTTATATAAAAAAGGAATATACCCCCATAAAAGGATTTGGCAAGTTGGAATGATTTTAAAAGTACGTTTAGAAGCGATGTTAAAACATAAAAATGAATTGTATCCGAATGCAAAGAATGTGAAAAATCGGTTTAGTATTGCAAATAAATATTTCTCATTTTTAAGCAAACGATCAAAGGAAAAAGATGATAAAAAAAGGAAATTAATGCGTTTTGTCTAATGGAATCGTTTGTATAAAATTTTGTATGTATATAATATAAATGGTAAAATTAAAAATGAAAATGAATAAATCAAGAAAAATAAAAACAAAGGATTGTTGCAGACATTCTAAAAAAGATAAAAAATGTAAAAGGAAATCAGATAAAAAAGTGTTCTTTTTACCAAGGAGATTTAGTAGAAAAAGATGCAAAGAAGGTGTTAAAGGGTTTACAATGAAAAGTTCTTGTGCTCCTTATAAAGACTGTAAGTGAATGTTTACGGTTTACACCTTTGGTCATTTAAAATGCTTAAATTATTATAAAAAATATAATAATCTAGTTAATATAAGTTTTTATTTATTGAAGTAGGTAAACCATGACCAAATACAATCATATATATTAATATCACAGCCGCCAATAGGATACTTCGGTTTTCGGCAACATTTTCATTTTGACCAAGTATAAAAATCATAAATATATATAAAAAAATACCAATTATAGCAGAATGTAGAAGCATCATTCGTCCTTTTTCCATTTGTCTATATATTATGATTATAAAAAATTAAGCGTTTTAATTTTCTAAAGGTGTAAAAAGAATACTATGAAAGCCGGGGGGAATTCGGCTGGGTATTTCAATTGATTCCATTGACTTATTCAATATATCAATTAAACTAATAAAGAATTTATCATTTTTCTCAGTGTAACCAAGTAAATATTCTTTATCTTCTATTACAACTGGTTGAGGTTCAGCAGTTCCGTATGTGTTATTTTCCAATAGAAAAACATCTGGAGAAGCGACTTTGAAATTATTTGTGTTGACCTTTATAAATCCAGTCATAGATGCTATATTTGAATCAAAAATACAACAATATAGGTTTTTTTTATTTATGATAGATGTGGACGGAAAGTCAATGTTGTATATAAAGTTTATGTCCATATCTTCAATGTATTTATTTTTAATAACAGTACCTCTTTTTGTTTTCTTATTTAATCTGATTTCTTTAATCAACCCATTTCCTTTATTTGTGGGATCATGTTTTTCAAAAATAATAAAGGATTCAATCTTGATGTCTTTAATGATACACGCATAAATAATATATTCATCCTCCGTTTCATAAGAATCGGAAAAGTGGAAAACATAAAAGTTTTCATGAAAATAATACCAATCCGTGTTTTCTGGATTGTCTACATTTATAATTCCAAATCTGGTGACGCCATTAAATTTGTCAAAGTACAGTGGTAGTTTTTTCTTTAAAATACGAAACGGATTAAATTTCATAGGCATATCTGGAACTATAATTTTATTTCCTGTAAAACTTGTGCTGTGTATAATGCCGTTATTGATCAATGATATGTTTTTATTTTGTATTAATTCAAGATCTTTATTAAATGCATTAAAAATAAATTTTCCATCCATGAAATTATAATTATTATAACTACACATATACAATTGATCGCGTCTTTTATCTTTTATTGGATGAGCAGTGGTACTAAACATGTTGGGTATATCTACAATACCTTTTGTTGAAATGTTAAATGGGTTTGTACTAATACTTAGTTCATATGGTAGATCTCCTTCATGTAGCGCAAATATTCTATTATTTGATTCAAATAAAGCTGTATTTGCTGTACCTTTAACACCGGGAATAAGATTGAAGTATCTTTTAAGTGAATATGCTATGTATTTAATAAGTCCATTTTTATCAATAAATTCTGCTAAATATAAATAGACTTTTTTGCCAATTTTGTCTTCTACTTTAAGTCTTTTTGTTTGAATCCACTTGTTTTGATATGTTATTTTGTTCTTTTCAAATAAAACTCCGTGTATCATACCGTCACCATCAAACCAAGAATAAGAAGTGTTTGTAAGATACTTAGGATTGCTTCCGATTTGTGCGAAGCACTGGTTTTCAAGCTTAGAGAACAAACTGTTGTTATGGTAAACAGTATATGTATTTTCTTCATTTACGGGTTTGAATCTATTTTCTGCATAAAACTGCTTAGGTTCAGAGTTGATAAATTTATTAAAAAAAGAGGAGAAAGACTGTGAAGAGTCAAGTAAAAGAGAGAATACAATAAAAAATATAATCATATTATATTAATTATATTTTTTTTATATTTATAGTGAATTATATTTATAGTGGATTTACATTAAAATAATAAGAGTGGTGGGTGTGTGGGTGGGTGGGTGTGGTGGTTGTTGTTATAGGGTAGTGATGGAGAGGGTATTGGGGTTGTAATTGGCGATGGGGGTTTG